>ERZ773188.137-NODE-137-length-83145-cov-5.446155_pt1 | contig 83145 bp, 56 predicted proteins | sample MGYA00581011_ERZ773188 | MGnify/ENA primary metagenome ERZ773188 (study PRJEB29015, sample SAMEA2737798) | human gut metagenome | biome: human gut; feature: human-associated habitat; material: faeces | place: China | collected 2012 ...
AGTGGGGGGGGGAAATCGCCCCTGACCACAGACACATTCATTCTTGAGTCGGACGCAGGCATCTCCTACGTCTGCCCCATCGTCAACACCACTTCCGACAGTTTCACCGTACGCCTGGCCGACGGGTGTGAAACGGGTTACTACAAAGTCTTCGTCAAAAGAGACGCGCGCAAAAAATCGTTCGGAAGAATCTACATCAACATCGTCGAAGACATAGATTTCAAACCGGATGCAGGCACCACGGTCTACGGGATCGTGTCGTCGGCCGGCGTCGGCGTGGAGAACGTCGTGGTCTCCGACGGCGCGGAGGTGACCGTCACGAACGAAAAGGGCATCTACCAGCTCAAATCGGCCAAAAAGTGGGGATATGTCTTCATCTCCGTCCCGAGCGGCTACGAAGTTCCGTCCGTCGGGGTGCTCCCGCAGTTCCACCGCGCGCTCAAAAACAGCGCCGACGTCGTCGAACGGGCCGACTTCAAGCTCGAAAAGGTCGACGGACAGGACTCCTACAAGATCTTCATGCTGGGCGACATGCACCTCGCCAACCGAACGGGCGACCTGGGACAGTTCGCCCAGTTCACCTCCGACCTTACGGACTACATGACCCGCCACAAGGGCGAGAAGATGTATGCGCTCACCCTCGGGGACATGACCTGGGACCTCTACTGGTATTCGAACAGCTACTATTTCCCCCAGTACCTGAACACCGTCAACAGCCAGATCAAGAATCTGCAGATCTTCCACACCATGGGCAACCATGACAACGACTTCCAGACCAGGTCGGACTACGATGCGGCGGTCAAATATGTGGATCAGATCTGCCCGACCTACTATTCGTTCAACATCGGCAAGGTCCATTACGTCGTCATGGACGACATTGATTGCAGCAGCTACGACGGGAGCACTTCCCGCAACTATGTCAAGAGCCTCTCCGCCGAGCAGCTGGACTGGCTGGCGAAAGACCTGTCGCACGTGGCCAAGACGACCCCCGTCGTCGTTGCCATGCATGCGCAGGTGTTCTATCCGACCACATCGGGATTCAAGATCGACCACGATCAGGTCAACACCCTGCGGCTTTTCGACATCCTCGACGGATATACCGTCCGCTTCGTGACGGGGCATACCCACAAACTTTTCAACGTGACGCCCGACGCTCCGATCGTGGACGGGCATAACTTCCGGGAGTATAACTCCGGCTCGGTATGCGCTTCGTGGTGGTGGTCCGGCAACCTCACGCCCGGAATCCACATCGGAACCGACGGAACTCCGGGCGGCTACGGCATCTGGGATGTCACGGGAACCGATTTCCAATGTCTCTACAAATCGACCGGATGGCCCGAAGAGTACCAGTTCCGCAGCTACGACCTGAACAACGTGCATTTTTCGATGGCCGACGTTCCGCTGATGCCTTCCGACATCTCCGCTTCGGTCAAGAACGCCTATATGCAATATGTCAACGCCTATCCGCAGAACAACGACAACGAGGTGCTGATCAACATCTGGAACTGGAATTCGGACTGGACGCTGAGCGTCGTCGACGAAAACCGCAAGACGCTGCCCTACACCGAAGTCTGGGCCTACGACCCGCTCCATATCGCGGCGCTCTCGGTCAAGCGGTTCAACAATGCGAAACTCACGCAAACCCCGTTGTTCATCACCGACAAGTTCACGCACTTCTTCAAGGTGAAGGCGGACGATGCGGACACCGACCTTGTGATCACCGTCAAGGACGAATTCGGAAACGAGTGGACCGAAAACATGCAGCGGCCGAAAGCATTCTCCACGGATGCCTACCGACGCAAGTGATTTTCGCTACATACCCAACCACAATCATCATTTACTAACCAACAAACACAGATCTTATGAGAGTATTAAGACCACTGGTTCTATCTCTTCTTCTGGTATTGGGAGGGGGAATAACAGCCCTTTCGGCCCAGAACAGGGAGGTGTCGGGAAAAGTCCTCGACGCCAATCAACAGCCGCTCGTGGGTGTAGCCGTTCTGGTCGATGGTACGACCAAAGGCGTCACAACCTCTGAAAACGGCACCTTCAAAATCCAGGTTCCGTCGGGAGAAGCCGTTCTCCAGGTCACCTGCCTGGGTTACCTGCCCCAGAAAGTGACGGTTCCCTCAAGCCGGAACAGCATCACGATCTACCTGCAAGAGGACGCCATCATGCTCGATGCAACCGTCGTAATCGGCTACGGTACGCAGAAAAAAGTCAACCTGACCGGCGCCGTTGCGACCGTAGGGAGCAAGGAGCTCGAAAACCGCGTCACCCATTCGCTGGGCAGCATGTTGCAGGGTTCCGTAGCGGGTCTCAACATCACCACCTCCTCGGGTAAACCCGGCAGCACGCCGGCGATCAACATCCGCGGCGTCAACTCGATCAACTCGGCCGACCCGCTCGTGCTGATCGACGGCGTGGTGGGCGACCTGAACCGCGTCAACCCCAACGACGTGGAGTCGATCTCGGTCATCAAGGACGCTTCGGCGGCAGCCGTCTACGGCGCCCGCGCAGCCTTCGGCGTCATCCTGGTCACCACCAAGAACGGCTCGGCCCAGGACGGCAAGGCGACGGTGCGTTACAGCGGCCGTTTCGGCTGGGAGGAGGCCACGACCTCGACCGACTACGAGAACCGCGGTTACTGGTCGGTCTATACGGTCAACAAGTTCTGGCAGGCCGACTCCGGAACGAACTATGTCAAATACAACGATCACGACATGCAGCAGCTGCTGGCGCGCGTGAACGACAGGACCGAGCATCCCGACCGTCCGTGGGTCGTCGAAGAGATCCGCAACGGCCGCAAACAGTGGGTCTACTACGGCAACTACGACTGGTGGGACATGCTCTTCCAGCAGCGTCGGCCCGTGCAGCAGCACAACATCTCGCTCAGCGGCGGCACGAAGGACATCAAATACCTCGTCTCGGGCGCCTATGACCGCCAGGAAGGTATTCAGCGCGCACATCCCGACGTGTATAACAAGTACAACCTGCGTGCGAAACTCGATTTTCGGATCAACCGGTGGGCAACGCTCTCGAACAACACGTCGTTCTTCTCGTCGAATTACAAGTCTCTGGGAGACGGCAGCGTAGACAACACCATCGCTTACAGCGCCCGCCACGCACTGGCCAACTTCCCCATGAAGAACCCCGACGGATCGTGGCTTTACAGCACGCCGTATCTCGATTACAAGATCGCCAACGGACGCCACATCCTGCTCAACGAGGGCACGCACCGCAACGTCGACCGCTCGAACGACTTCTCGAACACGACACGCCTGGTCATCACGCCGTTCAAGACGTTGAGCATCACGGGTGACTTCACCTACCGCCTCTACCAGAACCGCAATACGAGCCGCAGTTCCGCAATGAACTACCGCGAATACCCCGACGGGCCGCTGCTCGCCTACGACACGGGCGCCGGCATGAACCAGCTCGACGAAGTGGTTCAGACGCGCAACTACTATTCGGCCAACGTCTACGCCAACTACGACGAAACGTTCGGCGAGGCGCACCACGTGTCGGCAACCGCCGGATTCAACTACGAAACGTGGTCCAGCAAGAACGTCTCGGTGGCAGGCATCAACCTCTCCTCCATAAACCTCGACGACCTGAATCTGGCAACGGGCTCTCCCACGGAGGGCGCTTACGGCGGCGGCCAGAACGAATACGCCCTGGCAGGTTTCTTCGCCCGTATCAACTACGACTACAAAGGGCGCTACCTCTTCGAGGTGAGCGGACGCTACGACGGATCGTCGCGTTTCGCACCGGGCAACCGCTGGGGCCTGTTCCCCTCGGCATCGGCCGGATGGCGCATCTCCGAGGAGCCGTTCTTCGGCAACGCCAAAGACCTGGTGGACAACCTCAAGCTGCGCGCTTCGTTCGGCAGCCTGGGCAACCAGAACGTGTCGTCCTACTACACCTACATGCGCCTGATCACGAACAAGGATTTCAGCAACTACACCTTCGACGGCAGCATAAAGGGCAAGTACTCCTCGCTGGGCGCCCCCGTAGCCTCCGACCTGACCTGGGAAACCGCCCAGCAGTGGGACCTGGGTCTGGATCTCACCATGCTGAACAACCGGCTCAACTTCACCGGCGACGTCTACATCCGCGACACGAAGGACATGCTGACCGACGGAATGGCGCTGCCCGGCGTATACGGGGCCGATTCGCCCAGCATGAACTCCGCCGAACTGCGTACGAAGGGTTATGAGCTCTCCGTCAGCTGGCGCGACCAGTTCAAACTCGCCGGCAAACCGTTCGAATACAGCGTCGGTTTCAACCTCAGCGACTACAAGAGCGTCATCACCAAATACGACAACAACCCGAACAAGTCATTGACCAACCTGACAAAGGGAGATTATTACGTCGGCATGGAGATCGGCGAAATCTGGGGCTTCAAGACCGACGGGTTCTTCAAGACCACCGAAGAGGCGCAGGCCTATGCCAAAGAGGTCGACCTGAGTTACAGCACGGGCCGTCTGACCGGCGGCTGGCAGGCCGGCGACCTGAAGTTCGTCGACCTAGACGGCAACGGCGTCTGGGGAGTCGGCAACGACACCGTCGACAAGCCGGGCGACCGGACGATCCTGGGCAACTCGCTCCCGACGCTCTCCTACGGCATCAACGCCTCGATCCGCTGGATGGGCTTCGACGCTTCGGTCTTCTTCCAGGGAACCGGCAACCACTACTGGTATCCCCACGGAGAAATGATGCCTTTCTGGGGCTGCTATTCCTATCCCTACCTCTCCTACCTCCCGACGGATTTCCTCGGCAAGGTATGGGCGGAGGACAATCCCAACTCCTATTTCCCGCGCGCAAGAGCCTATTCTTCATCGGGAGGTTATCTGAGCAAGGTCAACGACCGTTACCTGCAAAATATCCGCTACCTGCGCCTGAAAAACCTGACCGTCGGCTACACGATCCCCGCGACCCTCACCAAGAAGGCCGGCATCGACCAGATCCGCATCTATTTCTCGGGCGAGAACCTCTGCTACTGGTCGCCGCTCAAAAAGAACTCCAAGTACGTCGATCCCGAAGCGGCTATCAACCGTTCCGGCGTGAACAACAACGCCTACTATCCGTGGGCCAAGACGTTCATGTTCGGCATCGACATCACCTTCTAATAATTTCAAAATCCGAATACCATGAAGCGATTAATCATACTGGCAGCAACGCTGATTGCAGGATTATCGGCCTGCGACTCCCTGCTGGACAAAGAACCGTTGGATCGGGTGACGCAGTTCGACTATTTCAAGACGAGAAGCGACCTGGAACTCTTCTCCAATCCCTTTTACGACAACCTGCTGGACAAGACGCCCTACGATGAGCAGAACGACCTGCTCGTTCAGATGACCCTCTCCGATGTTCTCTACGGAGGCGACAAGCGCACCGTTCCGAACACCGGCGGCGGCTGGTCGTGGGGCAACCTGCGCCGCATAAACACCCTGCTGGAATATGTCGATCAATGCGAGGACAAGAAGGCCGTGACCGAATATACGGCCCTGGCCAAATTCTTCCGCGCCGCCTTCTATTTCGACAAGGTGAAACGCTTCGGCGACGTACCCTGGTACGAGGTGCAGCTCGGCTCGGCCGACGAAGCGCTCTACAAACCGCGCGATTCACGCGAACTGATCATGACCAATATGATCAAGGATATCGACGAAGCCATCAACAGCGGAGGTCTTACGGAGGATATATCGACCTACCGCGTCAACAAATGGGCGGCGCTGGCGCTGAAAGCGCGGTTCTGCCTCTTCGAGGGAACCTACCGCAAATACCACGGCATCAACCTCGAAGGACATGACTACACCTATTATCTGGAGGAAGCCGCCAAGGCCGCCAAAACGATCATCGACGAAGGTCCCTACAAGCTCTACTCCACCAAAAATCCGGACAAGGACTACATGATGCTCTTCGCACAGGAGAATGCCAGCACCGAAGAGTATATCCTCGCCATCCGGAACAGCTACGAGGCCCAGGTCTACCACAATGCGACGGCCTACACGCTGCTGCCGACACAGGGCCGCCCGGGCTACACCCGCAAATTCATCAACATGTACCTGATGAAGGACGGCAAGGCATTCACCGACAAATTTAAGACAGAGTGGCAAACAATGCCTTTCACCGAGGAGGTGAAGGACCGCGACCCGCGCCTGGCGCAGTCGATCCGCACCCCGGGTTACAAGCGCATCGGCGCCAAGCGGGTGCAGGGACCCGATCTCGGCGTCACGATCACCGGCTACCAACCCATCAAATTCGTTCAGGACACGACGGCCTCGGGAGGACAGATCGACCGCAACGACCGTTCGACCTGCGACATGCCGGTTTTCCGCTATGCCGAAGTGCTGCTCAACTATGCCGAAGCCAAGGCCGAACTGGGATCGCTCTCGCCTGATGATCTGAATATCACCGTCAACGAAATCCGAAGCCGGGTGGGGATGCCGGCCCTCACCATGAGGGATCTCGACAAACAACCCGACTGGTATCTTTCGTCCGAGGAGTACGGCTATCCCAATGTGACCGGCTCCAACGAAATCGTAAACGCCATTCTGGAAATCCGCCGTGAACGAACCGTCGAGCTGATCCAGGAGGGTTTCCGCCTTCAGGATCTGTATCGCTGGAAAGCCGGCTATTGCATCGACCAGGCCATTTCCGGCATGTATTTCCCGGGCCCCGGCGAATACAAGCTTGCGGGCAAAGAAACGGCCGATCTGATTCTCTATAAGGCAGGAGAGACCAAACCCCAAGCCGGCGAAGGAGTTTCGGTATACGAACTCGGTTCGGACATCATTCTCTCCGAGGGGGACAAAGGCTATGTCTACTATCACAAAACCGTAGAGAATCTGCGCACTCCGTTCAACGAGGAACGCGATTACCTCTACCCGATTCCCAGCGGCGAGCGTTCGCTCAACCCGAACCTCACGCAGAATCCGGGATGGAGCGACGGACTCGATTTTTAAGTCGGAAATAACCTAAAAAACAAGATTATGAGATTTGTAAAATATATGACAGCCCCGATCCTCATGGCGGCCCTGTGTTCCTTCTGGGGCTGCGACAAGGATGAGGACCACCTTTCCGAAGCTGTTCTGGCGAGCGCCAACACCTTGAATTTCGAAGCGGAAAGAGCGGCGGAAAAGATCATCACCATCTATGCCGACGCCGACTGGGTGACGGAAGTCCCCGACTGGGTGACGGTCACTCCCGACTCGGGAACCGGCGTCATGGACGTGACGGTTTCGGTGACCGACAACATGCGCGACGGCGCGGAGGACAACCCCCGCAAGGCCACCCTCGTCTTCAAGGGACGGACTCTTGCAAGCCGCGCACAGGTGCTCATCACGCAGAACGGAGACAAATACCGCGATGTGAAGGAGTACACGGCAGGTGAACTCGCCGCCCTGGCGGACGAAACGGTCATTTCCGTACCGTCGGCGATCGTCGTGGCCGTGACGACCAAAGGCTTCGTCATCAGCGACGACAAAAACACGGACAATATCTTCGTCTCGGACGCCACGACGGTTGCCGTCGGCGACAAGATTTCGCTCTTGGGCACCAAGTCGTCCGACTCGCAGAAACTCGCTACGGTAATCGACTGCGACGAGGTGACGGTTCTGTCCGGCGGAGCGGTGAACTACCCCGAACCGGAGGACATCAGCGCAAAGATCGACGACTACACCTCCTCCAAACGGGGCTACGTCACCGTCAAGGGCGTTTTCAACGGCAGCACCCTCACCGTTTCGGAGGATGCCAAGTACTCGGTCAGCGTCGTGGACGCCCCGTCGAGTCTGGGCCTTTCCTCCCTGACCGGCCATATCGTAACCGTCACGGGCTACTACGCCGGGTTGGCCGAGCCTGTACAGCGCATCATGGCTACCGATGTCGAGGACAACGGCCTGAACGAGATCGTCTATTTCCTGGAGAACTTCGAATGGCTCGAACCGTGGTCCGTAGCAAGCGGTGTCGGCCAAACGGTCGAGACGGATAACCTCGATGCAAAAGCGACAGCGCTTACCTCCATAACTGTCGATGGAGTGACTGCATTCGACGCTGTCGAAAAACTCGGTTACAAGTTTATCTACGACAAGAACGACAACAAACGCATCTACCTCCAGCAGAACTACCTCAAATTCGGCAAGACCGGCAATCACGCAGGTATCATTCTTCCTCCGATAGACGGGGTTCCCGAAGCAAAGGACAATGTGACACTCTCGTTCGACTGGTGCGGAATGCGCAAGGAGTCCGGCAAGATCGACCCCGTCAATCTGATCGTCATCTTCGAGAACGGCAGCGACAAAGTGCAGATCGACATACCCGAACTGGGATGGGAGGATGGTCACAAGCTCGAATGGGTTCGCGCCGAAGTCAGCCTGAAGGGCATTACGGTCAACAAGGATACGAAGATCACCATTACGCAGACGCAGTGGGAAGTCGGGACAGCCAACCGCTGGTTCCTCGACAATATCAAAATATCCGAACCGATCAAACTCTGATAACAGAAACCTTGTAAAACGAAATCAGCCGTTGACCCGTGAGTCAACGGCTGATTTTTTTCAGCGGAGGCGCAAAAAAAACCGAAGTTTTCGCTCCGTTCCGCCGGCTACCGGCCCGCTCGCCGCAGAAAACACTCGATCGTGTTCTCCATCAGGCAGCAGATCGTCATAGGCCCGACGCCGCCCGGCACGGGCGTGATCACCGAGGCCTTGGGTTCGATGGCTGCAAAATCGACATCGCCGCACAGTTTGCCCGTCTCCGGGTCGCGGTTCACCCCCACGTCGATCACCACGGCGCCCGGCGACACCATCTCCGCCGTGACGAACTTCGGCCGCCCGATGGCCACCACCAGAATCTCCGCCCCGCGCGTCACTTCGGCGAGGTTGCGCGTACGACTGTGGGCCATCGTCACCGTAGCGTTCGCGTCCAAGAGCAGTTTAGACACGGGAAGCCCCACGATATTGCTGCGGCCGATCACCACGGCGCGCTTGCCGGCGATCTCCACGCCTGCGGCCCGCAGCATCTTGAGAATGCCTTTCGGGGTGCAGGGGAGCGTGCAGGGCTGTTTCTGCCACAGCGCCGCAACGTTCAGGGGATGGAAGCCGTCGACATCCTTCTGTTTGTCGATGGCGGCGATCACCTTGTCCTCGTCGATATGTTTCGGAAGGGGCAGCTGGACCAGAATGCCGTCCACCTCGTCGTCGAGGTTCAGGGCCGTGATGATGTCCAGCAGTTCGGCCTCGGAAACGGACTCGGGCTTTCGGATCGTGGTATTGCGGATGCCCACCTCGGCCGAAGCCTTGGCCTTGCCCGTCACATAGCTCACGCTGCCGGGGTCCTCGCCCACGAGGATGACAACCAGATGGGGCACACGGCCGTATTTCGCGGGGAAGGTCTTCACCTCGTCCGCCATTTCAAGTTTCAGTTTCGCTGAAAGTTCTTTTCCGCTGATTATTTTTGCCATATATCGCTCGTATTATCTTTCCAAATCGTCGAAAGCCCGGTGGCCGATGTCGGTGCGGTGGAACAGATTGTCGCAGTCGATGCGGGCCACGTCGGCCAGCGCATTCCTCCGCGCTTCGGCCAGGTCCCTGCCCTTGCCCACCACGAACAGCACGCGGCCTCCGTTGGTGAGAATCCGCCCGCCGTCGGCCCGGGTTCCCATGTGATAAACAGCCCCTTCGACGCGGTCCAGGCCCTTGATCTCGTGTCCTTTTTCGTAGTCGCCCGGATAGCCCTTCGAGGCCAGCACGATGCCCAGCGCGGCGAAATCGTGCCACTCCAGCTGCGTATCGCGTCCCTCGGCCACGGCACAGAAGATGTCGACGATGTCGCTCTTCAGGCGCGGCAGCACCACCTCGGTCTCGGGATCGCCGAAACGGGCGTTGAACTCGATGACCTCGATACCCCGCGCAGTCTTCATCAGTCCGCCGTAGAGCACGCCCTCGAAGGGACACCCCTCGGCGATCATCGCGTCGGCCACGGGCTGCATGATCTTCTCCAGGGCATAGCGTTCGTCCTCCGCCGTCACGAACGGCAGGGGCGAATAGGCGCCCATACCGCCCGTATTGGGACCCTCATCGCCGTCGTAGGCGCGCTTGTGGTCCTGCGCCAGCGCCATCGGCCACACCTTGTGTCCCGAAACGAAGCACATGAACGAAAACTCGGGACCTTCGAGGTAATCCTCGACGACCACCTTGCCCTCGCCGAACTTATCGTCGAGCAACATATCCCGCAACGCCGCTTCGGCCTCGGCCATCGTCCGGGCGATCACCACGCCTTTTCCGGCGGCCAGTCCGTCGTATTTCAGCACTGCGGGCAGAGGACGCCCCTGCACATAGGCCAGCGCCCCGGCATAGTCGGTGAATGCGCGGAATCCGGCTGTCGGGATGGCATATTTAGCCATCAGCCGTTTGGCGAACTCCTTCGACGACTCGATGCGCGCCGCAGCCTTCGTCGGACCAAAGATGCGCAGCCCCGCGGCCCTGAAGCAGTCGACGACACCCGCCGCCAGCGCCACTTCGGGACCCACGACCGTGAGGCCGATGCCCCGCTCCGCGGCAAAGTCACGCAGGCGTTCCACCTCGGTTTCACGAATGGCCACGCACTCGGCCTGCCGGGCGATGCCCGCATTCCCGGGTGCGCAGTAAATTTTTTCAACCTGCGGCGAACGCGACAGCGCGTCGACAATGGCGTGTTCGCGGCCTCCGCCGCCGATAACCAGTACCTTCATAAACAAAATTCCTTTTTATCGCAGAATAAACTCCGCAGATTCCGGCACTTTTTTCCGCAAAAAGTGCCACAAAAACTCTCCGACGATACCTCCGCCTGCCCGGAACGGTCTAACGCTGGCTCCGGGCGACTATTCGCGGGTTTGTAAACAAACCGTCCCCTCCGCTCGCGCTTTTAGCCCGTCCCTTGCCAACGGCTCCGGTATCCGGTCGGATTTCTGTACTACCCAAAAATAGTAACGCCGGTGATACTAATGCTTGAAGTGCCTCTCACCGGTGAATACCATGGCGATGCCCTTCTCGTCGGCCTTCCGGATCGAATCCTCGTCGCGGACCGAACCGCCGGGCTGCACGATCGCCGTCACGCCGTATTCGGCGGCCAGCGTCACACAGTCGTCGAAAGGGAAGAAACCGTCCGACGCCAGCACGAGACCCTCGGTGACGCCTGCGGCATGCGCCTGCTTCAGGGCGATCTCCGCCGAGCCGATGCGGTTCATCTGTCCGGCGCCGACGCCCAGCGTCCGGCCGTCCTTCACCGCCACGATGGCGTTCGACTTCACGTGTTTGACGATATGCCAGCCGAAATTGAGATCCTCCATCTGCTCCGCAGCGGGCTTCGCCTTCGTGACGCACATATCGGCCGTAACGGCCTTCGTCGCCACGTCGAGGTCCTGCACCAGCAGGCCGCCGTTGACGCTCACATACTGTTTCGGGTCCACGTCGCCCTTGTCCATGCTGACCTCGAGCAGGCGCAGGTTCTTCTTCGCCGAGAGCACTTCGAGCGCCCCCTCGTCGAATTTCGGGGCCATGATGATTTCGAGGAAGATCGGCTTCATCAGCTCGGCCGCCTCGCGCGTCACCGTGCAGTTCGTCGCCACGATGCCGCCGAAGATCGACACCTTGTCGGCCTCGTAGGCCTTGGTCCACGCCTCGACGACATCCTTGCCCGTCGCGGCGCCGCAGGGATTCATGTGCTTGAGGCCCACGCAGAACGGCTTGTCGAACTCGCGCACGATGCACAGCGCGGCGTTGGCGTCCTGAATGTTATTGTAGGACAGTTCCTTGCCGTTGAGCTGTCTGGCGAATGCCAGCGAATAGGGCACCTCCTTCCCCTCGCGGTAGAATTTGGCCGACTGGTGGGGGTTTTCGCCGTAGCGCAGCGACTGCACGAGGTCGAACTCGAGGAAAAGCTTCTCGTTCAGACCCGCCTGCGCGCGCATATAGGCGGCGATCATCGCGTCGTACTCGGCGGTATGCGTATAGGCTTTGGCCGAGAGCTTCAGGCGCGTGGCCTTTTCGGTATTGCCGCCGGCGCGAATCTCGTCCAGAATCGCGTCATAGTCCGCGGGGTCGCACACCACCGTCACGTCGGCCCAGTTCTTGGCCGCCGAGCGAAGCATCGAAGGTCCGCCGATGTCGATGTTCTCGATGGCGTCCTCCATCTTCACGCCGGGTTTCGAAATCGTCTCCCGGAACGGATAAAGGTTCACACAGACCATGTCGATGAACTCGATATGATTATCCTTCAGGGCTTTCAGGTGCTCCGGATCGTCGCGGCGGGCCAGCAGTCCGCCGTGCACGTTGGGATGCAGGGTCTTCACGCGGCCGTCGCAGATCTCGGGGAATCCCGTCACGTCGCTGATGTTGATTACCTCCACGCCGCTGTCGGCCAGGAGCTTCATCGTACCGCCCGTGGCGATCACCTCCCAGCCCAGAGTCCGCAGCCCTTTGGCAAACTCCACGACACCGGTCTTGTCACTTACACTAATTAATGCGCGCATTATTCGATCAGTTTTTTAATAGTTTCAATGTATAACGGATATTCCACGGCATGAATCATCGCTTCCAGTTCCCCGATGTCATCGCCCTCGTAGGGAAAGGCCCGCTGGGCGATGATGCGTCCGCCGTCCAGCTCGGCGTCGACGTAATGGATCGTCACGCCGAAGACCTTGACGCCGTATTCCAGCGCCTGCTCGATGGCATGCGCCCCGCGGAAGGCCGGCAGCAGCGAGGGGTGGATGTTGATGATCCGCCCGCCGTAGGCCCCCAGCAGCACGTCGCCCACAATGCGCATATAGCCCGCCAGGCAGACCAGCTCCACGCCCGCGGCATCCAGCCGCGCGACGATCTCCCGCTCGTAGTCGGCCTTCGAGGCATATTGCTTCGGCGCGAAGACGAACGCCCCGACCTCGTGAGCGGCAGCCCTTTCGACCACCTTCGCACCGGGTTTGTCGCAGACCATCAGCACGACTTCGGCATCCAGCACGCCCCGCTCGCAGGCCGTGACGATGGCTTCGAAGTTCGTGCCGCTGCCGCTGGCGAAAACCGCAAGGCGCCGCATCCCTCTATCGGATGACGACACCCTCGGTGTCGGTTACGCGTCCGATGACCGTGGCACGCTCGCCCTGCTCCGTGAGGATGCCGATGGCCTTCTGCGCCTCGGCGGCATCGAGGGCGATGACCATGCCGATGCCCATGTTGAAGATGTTGAACATCTCGCGGTGGGCCACCTTGCCGTACTTTTCGAGGAAGCGGAACACGGGCAGAATCTCCCACGACCCTTCGTCGATCTCAAGCCCCTGCCCCTCGCGGAGGATGCGGGGAATATTTTCGTCGAAACCGCCACCCGTGATGTGGCTGATGCCGTGCACGTCGCAGTTGCGAACCACCTCCAGCACCTGCTTCACATAGATTTTCGTCGGCGTGAGCAGCACCTCGCCGAGCTGTTTGTTCGACAGTTCGGGATAGGACTCGCGCAGGTTCAGGCAGTTGTCCGCGACGATCTTGCGCACGAGGCTGAAGCCGTTGGAGTGCACGCCGCTCGACGCAACGCCCACCAGCACGTCGCCCGCCCTGACCTTCGAACCGTCGATCAGTTGCGACTTCTCCACGACGCCCACCGTGAATCCGGCGATGTCGTATTCACCCTCGGCGTACATGCCCGGCATCTCGGCGGTCTCGCCGCCCACCAGCGCACAGCCGGCCTGACGGCAGCCGTCGGCGACACCCGCGACGATGGCCTCGATCTTCTGGGGTTCATTGCGCCCCACGGCCACGTAGTCGAGGAACACCAGCGGTTCGGCGCCCTGCGCCAGCACGTCGTTGACGCACATGGCCACGGCATCAATGCCGATCGTATCGTGCTTGTCCATCTCGAAGGCCAGCTTGAGTTTGGTTCCCACGCCGTCGGTCCCGCTCACGAGCACCGGTTCCTTCACCTTGAGGGCCGAGAGGTCGAACATACCGCCGAAGGCGCCGATGTTGCCCATCACACCCAGACGCGAGGTCGAGGCCACATGCTTTTTGATGCGCCGCACCACTTCGTATCCGGCTTCGAGATTCACGCCGGCCTTTTCATAACTTTGAGCCATAGCAATATATGGTTTAAATAATTTAAATTCCCTGTTTTTATCCCCATTCTCCGGGCCCGTCATTGGGAGGCATCGCCAGATGCCGTGGCAATCCGGGAAAAATGCCGTAACGTCACAACACCGGTTCAGATTGCCGCGTCGGACCTGCGTCCTCCTCGCAATGACCGCTTCGCGTCCGCTAACATTTTACGTCCTTGTTGGCCTCCTCGGGCGACTGGTAGAGCGCCGTGGGATACTGCCCCGTGAAGCAGGCCATGCAAAGTTCCTTGCGGCTGCCCGCCTTCAACAGCGACTCGGGCGAGAGGAACACCAGCGAATCGGCGCCGATCTCCTCGCAGACCCCCGCCGTGTTCTTGCGGGCCGAGATCAGCTCCTCGCGTGTCGAGGTGTCCACGCCGTAGAAGCAGGGATCGGTCATCGGGGGACTGGCGATGCGCACATGCACTTCGGTGGCTCCCGCCTCCTTGAGCATCGTGACAATGCGCCGCGAGGTCGTGCCGCGCACGATCGAGTCGTCGACCAGCACCACGCGCTTGCCCCTGACGATCGAACGCACGGCCGAAAGTTTCATCCTCACGCCCTTCTCGCGCAGCTCCTGCGAGGGCTGGATGAAGGTGCGGCCGATATACTTGTTCTTGATAAGTCCCATTTCATACGGCAGTCCGCTCGCCTCGGCGTAACCCATCGCGGCGCTGAGGCTCGAATCGGGCACGCCGACCACGATGTCCGCCTCGGCGGGAGCCTCCTTCCAGAGCAGGCGTCCCGACTCCTTGCGGTAGGCGTGGACGTTGCAGCCGTCGATGTCGCTGTCCGGGCGTGCGAAGTAGATGTACTCCATCGAACACATTTCGTGACGCTTGTACATCGAGTAGTCGCGGCTGCGGATGCCCTGTTTATCAATCGTCACGATCTCGCCCGGCTCGACGTCGCGCACGAACTCCGCGCCCAGCACGTCGAACGCGCACGTTTCGCTCGACACCACCCATCCGTCGCCCAGCTTGCCGATCGACAGCGGACGCAGGCCGTACTTGTCACGGCAGGCGTAGATGCGGTTGGCCGTCATAATCAGGAAGGCGAAAGCCCCTTCGAGCATGTTCAGCGCGTCGATGATCGAGAAGATGCGCGGCCGGTCGTGGTAGCGCGTCTCCTTCTTGATCAGGTGGGCCAGGATCTCGCTGTCGGAGGTCGACTGAAACAGGCTGCCCTTGTTTTCGAGGTGGCGGCGCAGCAACTCCGAATTGACGATATTGCCGTTATGCGCCAGCGCGAAGTCGCCCGTGTTGTGGCGGAAGAGGAACGGCTGGACATTCTCCATGCCGCCGCCTCCGGCCGTGGTGTAACGCACATGGCCGATGGCCGTGGAACCTTTCAGCGTGGCGAGTTTCGCCTCGTCGAAAACCTCCGTCACCAGCCCTCCGCCCTTGATGCGGCGGAACGTGCCGCTCTCGTCCACCGAGACGATGCCGGCCCCCTCCTGCCCGCGGTGCTGCAAGGCGTGGAGACCGTAATAGGTCAGCGACGCGGCGTTCGGCACTCCGTAGATGCCGAACACCCCGCACTCCTCGTGCAATTCACGGTCGCGGATCACTTCCATCATACTACCCGACGATTTTTTGCAGGCGCGCCAGAATCTCCTCGTAAGCCTCGCGGACCTTGCCCAGGTCGCGGCGGAAACGGTCCTTGTCGAGTTTCTCGTTGGTCGTGGCATCCCACAGACGGCAGGTGTCGGGCGACACCTCGTCGGCCAGCACGATCTCGCCGTCCGACGTCTTGCCGAACTCGATCTTGAAGTCCACCAACTTGATGTTCATCTTCAGGAACAGCTCCTTGAGCACCTCGTTGATCTTGGCCGTCATGGCGTACATCTCGTTCAGCTCCTCGTACGTAGCGGCGCCCAGCGCAACGGCGTGATGGTCGTTGATCAGCGGGTCGCCCAGCTCGTCCTTCTTGTAGCAAATGTCGAAAATGACGTTCGAGGGCTGCGTGCCCTCCTCGATGCCGAGACGCTGGGCCATCGAACCGGCGATGACGTTGCGCACGATCACCTCCAGCGGAATGATCGTCACCCGGCGGCAGACCTGATCGCGGTCGTTGATCGTCTCGATATAGTGGGTCTTCACGCCGGCCTTATGCAGCTCCTTGAAGATCAGGGTCGAAATGGCGTTGTTCAGCACGCCCTTGTTCTCGATCGTAGCTTTCTTGATGTTGTTGAAAGCCGTAGCGGCATCCTTGTAGTGGATGATGATCTTATCAGGATCGTCCGTGCGAAAAACCTGTTTTGCCTTGCCCTCGTAGAGCATTTCGAGCTGTTTCATGTTGTTTGGGTGTTTTTTGATTATTTGATTCGTTGTCTCATTTCATATTGAAGTCCACCACGATCGGACGGTGGTCCGAGGGGTGCCAGAAATTCGAAAGTTTGGCCGGGTCGCGGACCGGCTCGGTGTAGGCGTCGGTCACCACGTCGGCATGCGTGATGCGCTCGTAGAGCGGCGGCGTGCAGTAAACGAAGTCGATGCGCGACTTGCCGCCCGTCGTGGTCTTGAACTCCCCGGGATATTTCCCGGCGATCACGTCCACATAAGGCGTGTGCCGGAGAATGTAGTCGTGCACCAGGAAACGCGTGTCGCCCGCCGGATATTTGTAGAACCAGTTGTCGCGCGACGAACGCGCGTTGAAATCGCCCATCATCATCCAGAACTGCTTTTCGGCGCCCGGAACCGAATGGATCGTATGGTTGCAGATGTATTCCATCTCCATGCGGCGGTATTTGTCGCCGCCGTTCTCGGCACGGCTCGCATCGCGGTCCTTAGCCTGGAAGGCATACCCCTGCGGCCAGGTGTGAAGCGTTACGATGTTGACCGTCTTGCCGTTCTTCTCGATGCGCGCCCAGCCCGCTCCGTGCGTCACCACGCTGTCGGGTTTCGAGCCGACGATACGTTCGACGTTCTCGATCGGGTATTTCGACGTGATCACCTGCGGGTAATTGTCGCGGTGTCCGCCCACATACCAGTATTTGTGGCCGTAACGGGCGGCCAGTTCGCCCCAGTTCCCGACCAGATAACGGTCGGCGACATCCATCTTGTCGGCCGTGCCGGTCTTGTAGATCGACTGCGCCTCGCACCAGACGCAGACGTCCGGATCGTACGCCCTGACCCACTCCACGAACTTGTCGTAGTTGTCGCCCTGCCCGGACCACATTCCGTTCTGAATGTTCCAGTACAGCAGGCGCATGTTGTTTTTCGGGTTCTTCGGGTTTTTCCGGGCATGAACGCAGACCGGAGCGAGCATCGCCGCAAGAAGCAGCACGCCGCAAAATCGGAACAGGGAGGTTTTCATCGGTTATCGTTTTTTTAAGGTTATTGCACTTTGCGGAAATAGGCCACGGCATTGGCGAACAACGACTGCTGCTTGTTGCCGGCGATGTTCTTGAACAAGTTGTTTTCGTAACGCTCCGTGTGGCCCATCTTTCCAAGAATCAACCCGTTCTGCGAGATGATGCCCTCGATGGCGTACGACGATCCGTTGGGGTTCCAGGGAGCCTCTGCCGTGGGGTTCCCTGCGGCATCGGCGTACTGGAAGGCCACCTGCCCGTTGGCGAACAGCTCGCGGGCAAGCTCCTCGCTCACCACGAACTTACCCTCGCCGTGGCTGACGGCAATCGAATGCAGTTCACCCGGACGGAAGCCGCGGAGCCACGGGGAAGCGGTCGTCGCGACGCGCGTCGAGACGATCTGCGAAATATGACGGTTGACGTCGTTGCGGAACAGCGTCGGCGACTCTTTGGTGACCATGCCCAGACGTCCGTAAGGCAAAAGGCCCGACTTGACCAACGCCTGGAAACCGTTGCAGATGCCCAGGATCAGGCCTCCGCGGTCGGTCAAAGCGTGGATTTCGTCGCGAATATCCTTATTGTTCAACACATTGACAATGAATTTGGCGCTTCCGTCGGGTTCGTCGCCCGCCGAGAAACCACCTGCGAGCACGAAGATGTGCGCCCGGCGGATATGCTCCTTCATTTCGGCGATCGAGCGCAAAACGTCGTCGCCGGCGATGTTGCACAAGACGCTCGTCCGGACCTCGGCCCCCGCCGCGCGGAACGCCTTGGCGGTGTCGTAGTCGCAGTTCGTGCCGGGGAACACCGGAATATAGACCACCGGGGTCTCGACCGCCTCGCCGGGATAAACGAACGTTTTCGGGGCAGGTGCGGAGGTCATCACCTCCGCCGAGTTCCGGCCCTTGTCGGGGTAAACGGCCGCGAATTTCTCCGTATTGGCCTTGTAAAGCTCTTCGAGCGGCATCTTCACCCCGTTGACCGTCAGCGCCTCCTCGGCGACGGTGAAGCCCAGCAGTTCGGCATGCGGATATTCCAACGTGCCCTCGCACTCGACGAGGATCGAACCGTAGGCGTATTCATACAATTTCGGCTCGTCCATCGTCACCTCCGCGCCGATGCCGTTGCCGAAAGCCATCTTGGCAAGGCCCTCTCCGACGCCGCCGAAGCCCACGGACCACGCCGAGAGGATTTTCCCGGACTCGATCCGCCCGCTGACGAACGCAAAGTTCTCCTTCAGCTGCGCCGTGTCGGGCATCCGGTTCTCCAGCGGAGTATGGCGGACGAGGTAAATGCGATGTCCTGCGCCTTTGAGGTCGGTGGAAATGACCTTCGAAGCGTCGACCGTCGTGATGCCGAAGGCCATCAGCATCGGCGGAACGTTGATGTCCTGGAACGTGCCCGACATCGAGTCCTTGCCGCCGATCGAAGGCAGGCCCAGTTCGACCTGCATCTTCAGCGCACCGAGCAGCGCGCCGAGCGGCTTGCCCCACGACTCGGGATTCCGGGTCATACGCTCGAAATACTCCTGATAGGAGTAGCGCATCCTCTCGTAACGCGCACCCGCGGCCACGACCTTCGCCGCAGCTTCCACGACGGCATAGGCCGCGCCGTGGTAGGGACTCCACGAAGCCACGTAGGGGTTGTAGCCGAAGGCCATGATGCTGGCCGTGTCGGTATAGCCGTCCGTGGGGAGTTTCTGCACCGAGACCTGCGTCTCGCTGCGCTGCATGCGGCCGCCGAAGGGCATCAGCACCGTCGAGCGGCCGATCGTCGCGTCGAACATCTCCACGAGGCCCCGCTGCGAGACGACATTGTTATCCTTGAGGTTGTTCGTAAAACGCTCGGCGAGGGTCTCCCCCGCCACTTCACGGGCAAAGGGATCGCGGTTTTCCACCGCGCCGATCCGCGCCTCGGCATAATGCTTCGCCCCGGCGCTGTCGATGAATTCGCGCTTGAGGTCCACGACCTTCCTGTCCCCGTTGAACATCCGCATGCGCGCCGTGTCCGTCACGTCGGCCACGTGCACCGCCTCGATGTTCTCCTCGCGGCAGTATCCCATGAACTCCTCCATGTCCTTCGCCTCGACCACCACCGACATGCGTTCCTGCGATTCGCTGATAGCGAGTTCCGTGGAGTTCAGACCGCTGTACTTGGTCTTCACGCGGTCGAGGTAGATGTCCAGCCCGTCGGCCAGTTCGCCGATGGCGACGCTGACGCCGCCGGCACCGAAGTCGTTCGATTTCTTGACGAGGCGCGTCACCTCCGGACGGCGGAACAGCCTCTCGAGCTTGCGCTCCTCGGGGGCGTTGCCCTTCTGCACCTCGCTGCCGCAGGTTTCGAGCGACTTGGCGTCGTGCTCCTTCGAAGAGCCGGTCGCACCGCCGATGCCGTCGCGGCCCGTGCGGCCGCCGAACATGATGATTTTATCGCCCGGTGCGGGACGCTCGCGGCGGACGTTCGCAGCCTTCACGGCCCCCACCACAGCCCCCACTTCGAGGCGTTTGGCGACATAGTCGTCGTGATAAATCTCGCGGACATGGGTCGTAGCCAGTCCGATCTGATTGCCGTAGCTCGAATAGCCCGCCGCGGCCTTCTTCGAAATGACGCTCTGCGGCAGTTTTCCGGAAAGGGTCTCCGACACAGGCAGGTAAATGTTTCCCGCGCCCGTTACGCGCATCGCCTGATAGACGTAGCTGCGGCCCGACAGCGGGTCGCGGATGGCGCCGCCCAGACAGGTCGAAGCCCCGCCGAAAGGTTCGATCTCGGTCGGATGGTTGTGGGTTTCGTTCTTGAACTGCAACAGCCACTTCTCGGTCCGCCCGTCTACATCGACGTCGATATAGACCGAGCAGGCGTTGTTCTCCTCCGAGACCTCCAGATCGTCCAACAGGCCTTTCTGCCGGAGGTAGCGCGCGCCGATGGTCGCCATATCCATCAGGCAGAGGCTCTTGTGCTCACGGCCCAGTTCGCGGCGGATACGCAGGTACAGCGCCAGCGAATCTTCGATCTCCTCCTTGACGAACGACTCCTCGACGGTGATGCCCTCCAACTCAGTCGTGAAGGTCGTGTGGCGGCAGTGGTCGCTCCAGTAAGTGTCGAGGATGCGCAGCTCGGTTTCGTAGGGATCGCGCCCCTCCGAACGGAAGTATTTCACCACCTCGCGCAGGTCGTCGGCGTTCATCGCCAGACCCATCGTCTTGCAGTAAGGCTCCAGTTCGGAATCCGCCATCTCCCGGAACCCTTCGAGCACCCCGACGGGCTTCACTTCGGCCTGCTCCATGTCGCTGAGCACCGAGAGGTCCTTCTCACGCGATTCGACGGCGTTGATGTAGTAATGCCGGATCTTCGCCAGCTCCCCGTCGGTCGTCTTGTCATCGAAAACGAGCAGCCTCGACGAGCGGATGTCGACCCGGGCCTCGGGATCGATCAGCCGCACGCAGTCGACGGCCGAAGCGGCGCGCTGGTCGAACTGCCCGGGCAGATACTCCACGGCGATATATTTGCGCCCCGCGAGGTCGAACGTGTCGGTCACCGAGTCGGTCACCACCTCGCCGAAAACCGTATAGCGGCTCTTTTCCAGCAGCTCTTCGCTGAAGCCGAAAAGGTCGTAGACGCAGAGCAGGCGCACCTCGCCCAGCGACAGGTTCAGATTGGTGTTCAGCTCGCGGCGCAGGCTCTCGGCCTCGACCCGGAAGCGGGGTAATTTCTCGACAAAAATGCGGTAATTGGTCGTATTATTCATTTATCTCTGTTTGTATTTCATTCATCGTTCAGCGGCTCAATACGCCGTTATCACGTCCTTTGGCCGTGTACGTAAGCGCCCCCCGGAGGGAAGCTGCCTGCGGGACGGCCCGATCGGTTATTTCACAAAACGTCCGGCCCATTCGGCCTCGAACCGTGCGGCATCCATCCCCACGAACGTGATGTGGCCCATCTTGCGCTTGGGACGGCTCTCCGTCTTGCCGTAGAGGTGGACATATACGCCCGGGAGGTTCTCCGCGGCGATTCGCTCCGCGGCTTCGAGATCCTGTCCCAGAATGTTTTTCATCACCGTGGGAGCCACCGGCTGCGGCTCCTGCAAAGGCTCCCCGACCAGATAGCGGACCAGTTCGCGGAACTGGTTCGTGGTCGCGCCTTCGATGGTGTAGTGACCCGAGTTATGCGGGCGCGGGGCCATCTCGTTGAAGTAGATTTCACCGCCCTTGATGAAATACTCGATGGCCAGGATGCCCCGATAGCCGCAATCGCGCATGAAACGCTCGCTCTGGGCCTTCATGCGCGCCAGCACCCCGGAATCGACTTCGGCAGGTACGATGCACAAATCCAGAATCCCGTCGCGGTGGACATTGCGCCCCACGGGAAAACTCACGACCCGCTCGCCGTCCGCCACCATCACGATGCTGGCCTCGGAATCGAACGGCACGAACTCCTCCAGGATGCAGGGAACCGCAAGCAGGGGCAGCGCCCCGGCGATGTCGGCCTCCGTCTTCAGCACCCGCTGCCCGTGGCCGTCGTAGCCCAGCGTGCGGGTTTTCAGCACGGCGGGAAGCCCCAGCCGCCGCACGGCTTCGCGCAGCGACGCTTCGTCGTCCACGGCCTCGAAACCGGGCGTGCGCAGCCCGTGGTCGCGGGCGTTCGACTTCTCGCGCAGGCGGTCCTGCGAATCGTAAAGGGGTTTGTAGCCCTGCGGGATGTTGTATTTCCCGCACAGCGGAATCAGAATATCCCCCGGTACGTTTTCGAATTCATAGGTCACCGCGTCGCTGCGGCGGCACAGTTCCTCGAGCGCCGCGGCATCGTCGTAGGCCGCAACGATATGATCGTCGCAAACGTTGAACGCCGGAGCGTCGGCCGCCGGGTCGAGGCACACGGTGCGCACGCCCAGTTCCCGCGCCTGCTCGGCGATCATCAGCCCCAGCTGACCGCCACCTATGATACCGATGGTCTTCATTAATCCGCCTTTATGTTGTTTATTCGTCATTCGTTGTTTTACTTTCGACCGTTGTCATTCGCGGCGTGCCGCCGCGTTTATCAGTCTGCCCCATCCCAACCCCCTCTCTCGGGAGGAGCTTGTCGCACGCGGTTGGAAATTTCCCAACTATATTTCAGCCTTCAGCACATCCGCGGTCTGTTTGGCGCGGAAGGCGTCGAGTTTCGCCGCCAGAGCGGCATCCTGCAAAGCGAGGATCGACACGGCGATCAGCGCGGCGTTCTTCGCCCCGTTGATGGCCGTCGTGGCCACGGGAACGCCCGCGGGCATCTGCACGATCGACAGCAGCGAGTCCAGCCCGTTCAGGGCGCGCGACTTCACGGGAACGCCCACCACGGGCAGCGGAGTCATCGAGGCCACCATGCCCGGCAGGTGCGCCGCGCCGCCGGCCCCGGCGATGATCACGCCGATACCGCGCTCCCTGGCCGTCTTGGCGTATTCGCACAGCAGATCGGGCGTGCGGTGAGCGCTGACCACCCGTTTTTCGAAATCGACACCGAACGCTTCGAGCATGGCGACGGCTTCGGCCATCACCTCGTAATCGCTCACAGAGCCCATAATCACGCCTACTTTCATATGAATTCGTTTTTTATATCACTTAAAACCCGTCTCTTGAGCGGACGGAGAACCGGCGCCGGAACGCCCCGACCTACCTCCGCCCCTGAATCCCGTCTTTCGGACGGGTGAAAAAAGCAGACCGCCACGACATCGCATGTCATGGCGGTCTGGTATCTATCCAAGCACCCCACGAGCAGGCATCTGCTGCCCCAGGGACGCTGCACGTCGCATCTGCTGCTGACACGCCCGCAAATAGAAGGCAGCGGCCTGGCCCTGCTGTTTCTTTCGTTCGCGTTGGTCGATATTGCAGCCTGAATTCATGGGAATTAACCTAACAGTTGTAAAAACAACGTTACAAAAATAGCGCTTTTCGACATACTTTCAAAATTCCCGGACAGATTCTATCGACAATTTATCGACAATCCTCCCGGCTCATCGAATAGGGCGCATCCCCGGGCTTCGCGCCCCGGTCTTTGTCTGGCTCCGGCTGCATCCCGAAGGCGATCTTTGCGCCGCCGAGCAACTCGCCGTATTCGAGGAACGTCTTCCCGGTGACCTTGCCGTCGACGGTCATCCGTCCCACATAACGGTTTTCAGCGCAGTTCTGCGGGGCGTCGATCTCCACGGTCTGGCCGTTCTCCAGATGGATCGCCGCTTTCCGGAACAGCGGGGAGCCGACCGCATACTCGTCCGATCCCGGGCACACGGGATAGAATCCCAGAGCCGAGAATACATACCACGCCGAGGTCTGTCCGTTGTCCTCGTCGCCGCAGTAGCCGTCGGGCTTCGACGAATAGAGGCGGTCCATCACCTCGCGCGTCCACCACTGCGCCTTCCACGGCTGGCCGACGTAATTGTAGAGGTAGATCATGTGCTGCGCCGGCTGGTTGCCGTGGGCGTAGTTGCCCATGTTGGCCACCTGCATCTCGGTGATCTCGTGGATGCGGAACCCGTAGTAGCTGTCGTCGTAGATCGGCGGCACGACGAACACCGAATCGAGCATTTTTCCGAATTCGGTTTTGCCTCCCATTAGGGTTGCAAGGCCCTCCGGATCGTGGAACACCGACCAGGTGTAGTGCCACGAGTTGCCCTCGGTGAAGGCGTCGCCCCACTTGTAGGGGCTGAACGGCGACTGGAACGTGCCGTCCTCGTTGCGGCCCCGCATCAGGCGCGTTTCGGGATCGAACAGGTTTTTATAGTTCTGCGAAGCCTTTTCCAGCATCGCAACGTCGTCCGTTTTTCCCAGTTTTTTCGCCACCTGTGCGATACACCAGTCGTCGTAGGCGTATTCGAGCGTCCGGGCGGCATTTTCGTTGATGCCCACGTTATAGGGCACGTAGCCCAGCGTGTTGTAATATTCGTGTCCGAGGCGACCGGTGGAGCTTACCGAGGGATGCACCTTGTCGCGTCCCGCAAGCATCGCCTCGTAGAGCGTGGCGACATCCTCTGCGGGCGTCACTCCTTTTAGGATCGCATCTGCGACTACGGAAGCCGAATTGTTGCCCACCATGCAGCCGCGGTGGCCCGGCGAGGCCCATTCGGGCAGGAAGCCGCTCTCGCGGTAGGTGTTGGCCAACCCGGCCTGAATCTCGGCGTTGACCGACGGGTAGACCAGGTTCAGCAGCGGGAACAGACACCGGAACGTATCCCAGAAACCCGTGTCGGTATACATATAGCCCGGCAGCACCTCGCCGTTGTAGGGGCTGTAATGCACCGGATTGCCTTTGGCGTCGATCTCGTAGAATTTGCGAGGGAACAGGGTCGAGCGGTAGAGGCACGAATAGAAGGTCCGGTACTGCTCTTCGGTGCCGCCCGAGACCTCGATCCGCCCCAGCACCTCGTCCCAGCGCTCCTGCGCACGGGCTTTCACCGTCTCGAAATCGGCATCGCCGACCTCGGTTTCGAGGTTGCGCAAAGCCTGCTCTTCGGAGATGAACGACGAGGCCACGCGCGCCGTCACCTGCTCGCCGCGGCGGGTGGTGAAGTACACCGCCGCAAGGGCATGTTCGCCTTCGGCCTCGAAACCTTTCAGTTCGTTCTTTCCGTTGAATATCCGAAAGCCGCTGAACGGCTTGTCGAAGCGGATGACGAACCAGTTGCGGAAATTGTCGGGCACGCCGCCGCTGTTGCGCGTGGTGTATCCTACGACGGTGCGGCTGTCGGGCATGACTTTGACCTGCGACCCGCGGTCGAAGGCGTCGATCACCACGCCCGATTCGTCCGACTCGGGAAAGGTGAAGCGCAGCACGGCGGCGCGATCCGTCGGAGCCATTTCGGCCACGACATCGTGGTCGGCCAGATAGACCGAGTAATAATAGGGCTTCGCCGTCTCCGACTGGTGGGAGAACCAGCTCTGGCGCGCATTTTCATCAACCTTGTCTTTGCCGCGCACGGGCATGATGGAAAACTGTCCGTAATCGTTGATCCACGGCGAGGGCTGGTGCGTCTGCTTCAGACCTCACTAAAACCGTCTTACAGCATGTTGTAAGACGGTTTTTCTTTTATTTTCTTTTGTCATGCATTTATAATACCAGACAGTATTACATAGTTTTACTTTCCTTTTATTTTCTGATTCCGCTTTAATTCTTTTAGCGGATTCTGGTTGTATACTTGTTTGAGTTTATATAGATCCGTATTGGGTTCGATAATAGCTTGTCGATAATTGACGTAATATCCTATAATGTATCAATGTAAAGGTTTCCGGTAAGTATGATTTGCTAAAATCGTTTCTGTGAATAATATTCAATGTCATTTCCCATTCTTTGGGTGATACATTTTTTGCAATCACAAAAGGCTTTCCACCATGAATGTGTTGACGCATTGCATATTGAATCATTTCCTAAGATTTCAATAGTCATTTTCTTTCCTCCATTTTCAAGCCCAAGCCATTCGAAGAAATAGCGATAAATAATCATGGTTTCAGGTATCTCAAGGAGTTTATGGTACTCTTCGATATTTTCGCCAAAGGCTTTCCTGAAAAAAGATGTTCCCTTGCCTATTTTACCTTTTGTACTATTAAGAACAGCTTGAATAGCCCGAATATACTTGCGATTCCAATATTTGCCAATATAGTCCCGATTGTGAGAATAATCTTCACCCATATCCGTAGTGCGACGGATTGGGTGGCATTTCATAGGGAAAGAGTATATGCTCACATTTAACCTATCACACAATTCTTATATGGTTTAGCCCTAAATCCATACAGTTGGTTGGACTTTAGAAATTTGCACGGTTTATGATGGGATAAGGTAACGATCAGGCGACGGCTCTGTTTTCCGCATATTACGCCGATATTCACCACCTCAAATAACTGAAGTAAAGATAGTAAATAATCCGAGAAAGCAAATAAAAAACTTCGTTTTTTCGGGTTTCCAGGGCTATTTTTGCATCCCCGCGCCACAACGCCCTACCTCTCCGACACCTTGGCTGCGCTGGTCGCTACCGACACAGGGGCAGGGAATATAAGATACAAGGCACCCTATTAGGACCCTTAAAAAAAGGCAATAGTCTGAAAAATTGGGCTGTTGTATTTTTTATATATAATAGGACGAGGCAACGAAAAGGCAACGATTCCACTTGCTGCTGCTTGCGTTGGCGTTCACAATCTCAAATAACTAGCATAAAAATAATAAAATTATTGCACGAGAAAAAATATCACCTCGATATCCAATAACGAAATTACTACTTCATACCAATATTGTCGTACCTTTGAAACACGCCAGACGAAGCAGACATTGGGGATAATAATAAAAATCACGTCCGAACAAAACCGCAGAAGCGTTGTTAAGTTTTCCTTCATGCAACAGGTTGAATTTTTCGAGGATGGTCGGCAAATCCTCCCTTATGGTCGCTTCGGGCAAACGTCCGCATTTGATGCCCCCAGGTACCGCGCCCATGACGGCATGTTCGTCAAGGTCGGATATTTTAAGGTCGGAATTCGCCATAGCCTCCCAAGCTTATTTTCCTCCACGCTGCATCAGGTGCTGGTTGTATATTTCCTGCGGCATGGTGGATGTCATTTCCGTTTCCATACCTTTATAACTCATTATCCGTCATCATCCTTCTGCAACGCTTGGAACGAGCAAAACGACATACTTCTATCGGTTTTGAATCAATGCAGAAATAATCTTCGCCTCCATCTATTTCTGCGGCTATTCTTTCCCGGATTGTATTACATAGGGACAAAGTAATTTTACGTCTGTCATTGTATTGTCTGCGGAATATAAGATTGTGAATTTCAATACTATATTCCTGTAACTTTGCAAACAACAATGACTCACTGTCAATGCCAACAGCCTTTGATGTCATGTTCAATGCCTCTATTTCAAGGTCTGAGAACTACTCCTCTTCTTGACATATTCCCTGATTCATTGACCAAATTGCCGACTATTTGCTTGTATGGGTTAGGATTTTTTGCTAATATTGTGTTACCATATTTTCTATTGAAAAGTTTTAATTTGCTAAATATCAACAATATGCACAACTTTTTATACATAAATCTTTTTATCAATCTAATTCCGCCAACGGATTTTTAAATACCAAATATTTTATGAACGCACGTACACTTCTTATTCCACGTACACTTCTTATTCTTAGTCTGGTTGTCCTCTCCGGAGCGCCATGCGCATCTGCGCAGTCTTTCAAGGAAAGACTCAAGAACGCCGCAAAGAAGATAGAACAGAAAGTCAAACAGGAAGTAGCGCCCAAAAAACTTCCGGAAAAGTCCGGTAACACTTCAAGTCTCGACAGCGAACTCCAAAAGCGCCACGACGCCATGGTGGGGCCGGACAACAATAAGAACGCTGAAGACGAAGCTCCCACCGTCAGGTTGCCGGAGACCCACACTGCTCTTTTTGCGCCACTCGGATACCCTGTCGAGGCAACGTATGGGATCAAATCGGTAAAGCCGGTGATGCCGCCGAGAGAGGCATCCGATCAGGTGAACTGGAGTGAAAAACAGCCGAATGTCTATGAGCTCGACAACCAGAGCCTTGTAGCCGAGTTTCTGATGCTCGACGACTGCTTTGCCGACGGCTACATCAAAACCCTCACCCCGGCACATTGGAGATACGATGAGATCGTCAAGGGCGAACTTTGGGCTCGCGTGGGCGCATTGAACAAGATGGTCGAGCAATACAACGAAGCCAAAGAAGAATACGGCGCCGACACTTACCAGTGGGTCATCAACGGCATCCACAACAAAATCGCCTCCGTGCTTGACTCTCGCGAGTACAAAACCCTGATCCGCTCATCCCTCACTCCGCTCTTCACACTTAAAGACAAGTGGATCAGTGATGAGACCAAGGCATATTTCAATGCTCACGGAGGCTATGAGAACGCCCACAAAGCCAACTGGACCGTCTGGGATCCGCAGCCGAACAAAAAAAGCATCACGACATCAGCGTCCGGCCAGACCGGGAAAGTGATTGAGGAGGTCGGGGCAGGTGCTACGGTTGACATCGAGGGAGTCCTGTATGTCCTGCACAACTCCAACAACGGCGGCGCATCCCACGCATTCATCTCGGAAGTGGCGAAGACGGCCGTTGCCGGCAAGAACATCGTGATCCCGGACTATGTCACATACAACGGTAAAAAATATCCGGTGACGGAAATGCGTGGCAATATTTTCTCCGGCACCGCCATCAAGTCCGTGAAACTTCCGTCCACGTTGACGGAGATTTCCAATTCGGCATTCCGCGAGACTCCTATAACTGAAATAGTAATCCCGGCCTCGGTCAAGATAGTTCAGGGTTCGGCTTTCTACGGCTGCAAGAACCTCACGAAAGTAGTCTTCGAAAACGACGTCATGGATGAAGTCCACGGCTGTTTCCAGAAGTGCATAAATCTGAAAAACGTCAAGTTCCCACGCCGCGTCGGACTGATGAGTTACGATATGTTCGAGGGCTGCGTCAATCTCACAGAAGTGATGCTTCCGGAGAATCTGAGCGAAATTTATTCATCCATGTTCAGTGGCTGCAAGAACCTCAAGAATGTGGATATCCCGGCGAGCGTGACCAAGGTCGGCAACAGCGCATTCTCGGACAGCGGCATCACCTCGCTCGACCTCTCCAATGTCAAGGAATTCGAAGGGTTCTGCTTCTCCGGATGCAAAGCGCTCAAGACTGTCAAGCTGAACTCCAGCCTGAAGGAGAATTTCCTTATGGAGACCTATCAAGAATTCACGGAATGTCCGTTACTGGAAGTCAAGTACATAAACAACGAATATGTCTTCCCGGAAGGGTTCATCTTCGTAGACGGCAGCAAGTAGAGTCATGAAAAAGATATTATTTCTACTTTCAGTGGCGGCACTGCTGCTGCCTTTGGATAGTTCGGCCCAGAGCAAGCCGAAGATCAAGTCAGTGGATTTCACTATACAGGTTCCGACCCCGGGGATGTCGCTTTTCGATGCACGCGAGATGCAGTTCACATCTGCGAAGACCGAGTTCGGAGACCTTGCCGCCACGGGCGGCATCCAAGTCCAGGAGATTGACTGGATCGGGGATTTCCGCGAGGACGATGAAGGGGACATGTTCTTCAAGGACGGGTTCATATACAAGGCCCGGATCAAGTTCATGGTAGATCCTTCGGGCAAGTACGACACCGATTACATATTCAAGGACAACGACTACTACATCGACGGCAGCCGCATCAGCGCCACAGTCAACGGAGTGCAGGCCAAGGTCGAGCGCAGCGCTCCTTACTTCATCGACATTGAGGTATCCATGCCTGTTGGAGCCGGTGGAAAAGGCTCGATGCGTGATCTGGCACAGAGCAGCCCAACGGACTATGAGCTCAACAAGGACTCATACCGCGCATCGCAGAAAGCGTATTCAATCGCCGAGGCCGATGCTGCTTGCCCGGATGTGAGCCCGCTTGACGTGATAACCATCAATAATACGTATCACGCGGCGTTCCGTGCCATGCGCGAGTTCGGAGATGAGTTCATCGGGCATAAGAATATGCTTGTCACCAAGGTAATCGTAGATACCGATGACGAGCGCATATATGGAGATGTGGCATCGGACGTCAACAATACCATACAAGGCCCATTCAACATCAGGGAAGTCTGGCTCAGCGACAAAGTCGATGCGGTAAAGTTCATACGCGCCATATTCGCAGTAATGCAGGGTTATACACCGGAACACAGCGATATCTACTGCCCCGAGTTCAGTTACCTCTTCCATACCCAGCGTGCCACGCTCTTTATCCCGGAGACTGCTGTAGCCGATGTAAGGGCGATGTTCAGCCGTCCGACCTGGAGTTTCCGCACACTGTTCTCGCTGAAAACCTACTCCGGCGACGTGCACTCCGCACAGGGAGCCGGTGCGACGGCAGCCAAACCGTTCTGCACAAGCCACGTATTCACCGACAAGGTAGCTGCGGCAGACAAGGTTTTCAGGTACGGCACCTGTAGCAATTGGCCGGAATATTATTATTCCTGCAAAATCTGCGGAAAGTGCGAACACAATGACAAACACGTGTTCAGTATGAACAGGCCAACGTGGGAGGTCCGGGCTCATCAGTATGATCAGCCTGTTGCTGATGACCAGGCTTATGTCGGAGTCAACTCCGCCGGGCAGCATGTATGGTGGTACAGTTGCATCTGGTGCGGACACTCCGAAGGCTATGACCAGAGGCACATAACCAAAGCAGAATGGCAGGCAAGCGGCACAGAGGGAACATACGAGAGCTATAGGGACGCCATGGCCGACATGACAAAACAGTTCGAGGAGAGTGCCCTTCTGAAGACCACGGCACAGCCGGGGATGTTCATTCTCAAAAAAAAGTCGGACTCAAAGATGAGTCCTGCCTTCCAGAGTAGTGTGAACTTCGCCCTCAATGACAACCTCTTGGATGAAAGTGTCCTTGGCAATGATTATACACTTCCCCTGAATCACCGCCAGCTCAACTCGCTGGCCGAGCATCTCGTGAAAGAACTTACCGGCAGCGAGGCCACGGCGTCCTCCATTGGTCTGGACAAGGCTCTTGGCGGAAAAGCCCCGGCAGACGACTCCCCTGTCTCCCGCCAAGAGATGGCCGCCGTGATGTACCGTGCCCTTAGGTATATAGAAGAGTGCGGAGTATACTCATATACGGAGTTCGTTTCTGGGTTGGATAAATACTCCGATCACATCCGCATTGCCCCTTGGGCCAAGGAAGCCATGGCATTTATGGAGGCTCTCGGGCTTATGAACGCTTCTTCCGGCGGTACCCTCTTTCCAGAGAAGACCTGCTCCATCGAAGAAGCCATAGACCTGACCGAGAAGTGCACGCACGCCCACCAGCTCGGCTGGTATCAGGCAAGGTCGTGGGGCGAAGGTGACGGCAGATCCTATTTTGGCAATGTCTGTTATATACCTCACCAAGAAATGAGTACCAACCATACCTATGCCCCGGGTGAGAGGGTTTGGGTTACTGGACCGCGTTTGGGCGGGTCATCGAAATCCCTTCCGATTTTGGAGCCGTACACCGGCCAGATTCTGTATGTGGATGCCGAGTGGTTCCGTCCTGTGCGGAAGTTCGTCTATACATCGAAGCGCACAATCACAGGACCTATCATCTTCCAGGATTATTTTGATGGTGTTTCCACCAAGACTTTCTAAAACGAAGAAAGCGGCTAAAAAGGCAATAGACAGATGAATATCCGACGCCAAGGCGTACACGCGCAAATTCCTGACAGGATCTGCAAACTGCCGGGCAGATAAACGTAAAGCGGATAAAAATGCGCTGCTACTCTCGTAAAAGTAAACACAAAGAGGTGAGAGAAGATAGAATATTGTACTTTTGATAGGTGGTTCTCCTCGACTGTTCGAGGAGAACCATTTTTTTGAGTTTCCTCTCCCGCTGGTCGTACAGCGTTTCGGGATACGGTCGTACAGGACGGTAAGCCTCGTTTTTGCTGGTTCCGTCTAGCCGGGCTCGGTGATGACGCTGCCGGAGAGTTCCGATTCTGCGACCGTTGCGATGAGTACTTCCGTTTTTTCACTGCCTCTGCGGGTAGCTTCTTTCACCGCTCCGGGTAGATCTTTTGCCAGCCGCTTGCCCATGGCAGCCCTCTTCCACTGTTCCCTATGAGTTTCCATTATCGCCACGAGTATTGTATCTTTTTCGGCAAGAAAGCGACGCAGAGTGTCTATTTCGCCGCCAGGTATGATTGTAGAGTACCGTTGTCCGAGTACGCCGAGCATACTGTCCGTTCTCATGCGATGCGTATGGTATTTGTCCCTTTCCGCATCACTCCATCCTGCCGCAGCCTCGCCTTGCAGGGCAAGCCCGGTGACGTGGCGATGGGCGATGTGTATGTCCTCGTACATCCTCCACAGCCGTGCCACGCTGCCTTCCACTTCCCGCATCTGCCGCCGCTCATATATCAAAATGGCGATCATACTGCCTATGACCGCCACTAAGATGATATATCCGAAAATGATTTTATGCTGCAATGGCATTCGTTTCTTTTCCATACGTATCACTTCTTATCCTTTAAAAAAGCAAATTCTCACCACGGCAGACCTTGCAAGCTCGACCTGCAACAAAACTCAACAATATCTTTCTATTCTTCTTATCCCAACAGAAAGAAGAGCATACAACACTTCCTCCTTTCTTTATCCGAATACTGTCCTAACAGCTTTTGGAAACAGTCGTCAGTACACCGGTTTCTCAGAAAGCAAGGACGGGACGCACATTGTCACTGCCGTCGAATTTACTTGCCCAGATGCAGCGCACCATGCCTTGGAAGTTGTTCAAAATCCAGTACCATGTGTGGTACTTCGAGTGCTCCGAAGACGAACAAAACGAGACGAGGTTGTTGAATGTATCCTTGTCCCCAACGGCGATATTCTCCATCCATTTGTTCAAAGCGGCGGGAACATCTCCTTGGCTCTTCCAGAGGAATTCTCCAGCGATGTCTGGCGAGGTTTGCTGGGTAACGTCCGCCAAAGCCGGACAACCGCCCAGATTTTGCAGGATGTCCCACCATTGGCCGGAGGCTGGAAGATACCAGCCGGTCGTGGTCGCAGGAACCGGACAGGTCGTGTTATAATCATAGGCGGCCTTGAATGCGGGATAACTGTCGAAGTTGCCGCGATTGGTGCGGATATGCTCGCAATTTCCGTAACCGCTGATGTCGTTGTAGTTATCGGCTTTCGTCCTGCATGTTGTAAGCCCCTCATCCATACCGAAAAGGCCCCACGCTTGTCTTGTCGCGATATTCTTCACAGCCATGACAAGGCCATGGACATTACCTTCTCCGCCTAACTTCTCTTTTTCCTTTGCACCGATACGGCTCTTGTCCGTCTGGAAAACGATGCCGACGACTTTAGCCGCCTGCACCGTCGTTTCGTCCGCCTCTTTCGGAATCAGATACCCCGTCGTACCGTTATTTTTCGTGCAGTAGAAGTCTCCGATGCGGGCAATGCCCGATTCGGCATAGGTGACGTTCTTTATGGTTTCCGCCGCGCCGTCCACCTTGTATCTCTTGTATTCCCCTACGACAGGATGGGACGCGGACGTGGTGATGGTAAACTCCCTGTTCCCCCCGTCATAACATCCCTCGATAGTCGGCATGGACGAGTGCACCAAGTAGCGGTAAGTGCCGTCAGCCATGCGCAGCGGCTTGGCGGTGCCTGTGAACGTAGCTTCTGCCCCCACGGTGTAGTCGGGAACATTCGCGTCGATAAACTTGTAAACGGTCTTCGGCATCTCGATGATGGCCAACGCCATGCGGTGTTTCATGGCGAAAGAGAGGTGGATGGTGTTGCCCGTCCCTGTCGTTGAGCCTCCGGCTGTCATCAGGTCGGAGGCGGTGTAAGCGGCATGGGTGCTCTGGTCGTCCCCGGGTTGCCAGCCATCAATGAGCGGCTTGAAGAACTCGGCATCGGTCATGACCGCCCCCTCCGCAGGTGTGGCAGTCTTGCCCGCCATGTCCGCCTGATAAGGATAGTAGAGGTAGTAGCTCTCTCCATCCATTCCGGCGGCAAGCGTCGTACCGTCGGTTTTCCACATGATGCCGCCCGTGGCGGCATCCTTTTCGGCTGTCAGCTTCACGTTTGAATAAACCGGCTTTCCGCCGCGCACCATGTAGAATCCGCAGGCATCGCCTTCGGTGAACTCGGTGGTGTAGCCGTTCTCCACGGCACGGGTCTCGACACGGGTTTTCATATTCTCAACAGCCGATGTATATCCGCCATCGGTAACGGAGATTGTCAGTTGCTGCGCCTTGTCTTGCACGGCAGGGAACTCTTCTTGCGTGCAGGATACAAGCAGCAGGAGCAACGCAGCTTGCAAGAGGTGGTATATGTTTTGTATCTTCATATTCTTAAAGGACTAAATAGGCAAATAGTTCAGAAAGCAAGGACGGGACGGACAGCGTTACTCCATTTCTTATAGACAAAGTCGCAGCACACGTAATCAGAGGAGTACACGTTCCAGTTCCGTGCGCGGAACTGATTTAACTCCGATGACGACCAAAAACGGTCACCGGTGGTAAAATCATTCTTGCTGTCGGCTGCAATTTTATTCATCCAAGCATTCAAGGCAGCTGGAACATCGCCTTGACCTAGCCAACGGAAATCACCGGAATCCGACGAGGTTTGCTGACCTTTATCCGCCATAGCCGGACAACCGCCCAGATTCTGAAGGATGTCCCACCACTGACCGGAGGAAGGAATAAACCAGCCTGTGGTATTACGAGGTGGGCGGTATTCATTTATACTGTACATATCATTCCATTTCTCGACGGCTTCGAAGGCCGGATATGCCTCAATTCCACCGATACTATTTGCATGGTCAAGAATCTTGGTGTAATTGTGCAGACCGCTGATGTCAGAGTAGATTTCAGACTTGGACCAGCAGTCTTTCACGTCTTCCAAATTATTCTCTTCATGGCTCCATTGGATATCTGTTGCGGTGTTCTTTAAGGCCATTACAAGGCCATGCACATTCCCTTCGCCCAATTTGGACTTTTCGGCAGTGCCGATACGGCTCGGGTCCGTCTGAAAAACAATGCCGACGACTGTCTTGCCACGTAAAGGGACGGGTTTATAATAGTCTATATGCATACTGCCGTCAGCATAGATTTTGCGCAATCCGCCGTCGCTCCACGTACCGTCGGAGTAGAAGTAGTCACCGATTTTAAGTTCATCCGCCGTGAATCTTTGCTTTACCCTTTTGGAGGTGACGTTCTCCTCGCCATTTGCAACCCACGTGCCACTGGTCACCGACTGCACATCAATGCCGTTGGCTTTCACGGTGATGGTGTAGGCATACCGCTTGCCACCGAAAAACCCAAATTTGCCGGCAGCTTCTGTTTCGGGAGTGTAGGTAAAGTCATTGCTGCCTATGCTGATTCGGATGAGCGGCTTGCCCGTCATATCCTGCGGCGGCACTAACGCCTCGTATTTCTTCGTTGCGGCATCGTAATAGGGCTTTATCTCGCCGTCCGATTGGTCACCCGGTGATACCAAGCCGGCGGTTGAGTGCGTTAGCGGGTCTCCGAAAATGGTGACGGTCGCACCCTCCAACTCCTCTTCCGTAATGCCTTCGCCAGCTTTGAGAATTACTTCGATTTTCGCCATGCGGTGGATGAAACGGAGATTTATGGCTTGGTCATAACGCCCTATGGCACTGGCGTACAGGACATCGAAAGCGGCGTACCCGCCACTTTGGTCGGAAATATCCGTTTCCGATTCTATGTCCGGGGTCCATGCACTGACGCGGGCTTCATCGGTGTTCTTCCAATAGAAGGCATTATCGGCATCCTTCGGGCTTGCATTGCCCGATGCGTCCATCACGTATGTTTTGTTACCAAACACGCCTTCCAGTGACACTCTAATCTCCTCGCCGCCCGTCCACGCATCCTTACCTCCGGCGCGGGTCTGCGGCTGCGCCACCTCCGCCGTCAGTTGCAGCGGGTACTTGCCGTCGGGCAGGGGCGCGGTGCTTTCATCCTCACTGCTACAGGAAGCGAGCACCCCACAGATGAGCATCATAACCGGCAACCAGCCGCCGATGCGCGGCCACGGCCTTCTCGCTATGTTCCTTATTATTTTCATATTGTCTTTATTTATTTCGTTTTGTGCCACTGCCCGTTGCGACGCGGGCTGCCGCACCATTTATTATATATGGCGTGCCTCCGTCTTACGCCTGATGCACGGCAGTGGCTTTCAGACACACTACATTTTTGCATCACCCGCATGGCTACCACCGTCGTTCCAGTTTTCGATGGTGCTTCCGCTAAGGGTCAGCCCCGTCTTCTTCACCGTGATGGTGTAGGTATAAGAATAACCGGCCTCCAACGCGGGTTTGATCATGTCCTTGTTGGAGTAGCTCTGGTATTCCCCGTCATCGGGAGATATCTCAAGCACCAAAGCGTTGGCGAGTGTCTGCGGGAGCAGGATCATGGTGAAAGTCATCACGCCCGTGGCGGCGTCAAAGGTTGCCACGCACTTGTCCGTGGCCGTCTTCGGGGCACCGGTGCACTGGCGTAACATCCAGTCGCTCACAACGCTGCCCGCGGTCGCGGCGGTACCGGTCTTCACATCGAACGTTCCCTCGTGAACCAGGCCGCCCAGCTTGTAGTCGGCGAATTCCAGCACGGCAGTGTCGTCGAAACCGTCGGTGTTCGACACCTGCACCTTGAGGATAAGACGGGCCATCTTGTGCTTGAAGGAGCAGTCGCTGCCGCCCGCGGCGGTGTTGTCCGTGAAGCTGACGGTCGGGCTGTCTTTATCGGCCTTGGCTCCCGTGGCATGGATGTAGTCCACCTTCTCCTGTTCCGTGGTCGTGGGCTGGTTGCTTGTATTTACCGTAATCTTCCCGTCTGTACCAGGCAGGGTGGAGGCGTTTGCGCCCGATGCGTAAGGCGCGTAGGCGGCAAAAGTAAACTCGAGGAAAGCGTCCTCGAAGAAGATGCCGCCACCCGCCGTCATCGGGGTGAAGTCCGCGTTGGTGCCGGTGCTCGTGGTCGCGTATCCCACGTTCTTGTACTTGCCGCCCATGGTCGTGGTCGTGCCAGGGGCATCCACCACCATCACGCCGATTCGGTCGGCGTTCCACCCGTTGTCCACAGCACGGGTCTTCGGCCCGCTCACGCCTGCCGTGATTCGTGCTTCCACCGGATTGTTCTGTACCTCGTTCTCTTGTGTACACGCAGCCAATAGCGTTGCCGCTGCTGCAATAATGAAAAACCTCATGTTCATTGTCATAATCTTGTTTTTTTGATTAAAATATTTATCGTCAGTTAGCATCCCCATTGCCGCTTTCTACCTCGTTCCAGCCCGTGATGGTTGCGCCCGTTACCCCGGCCTCTACGGGCAAAAGCAGATTACCCGTGAGTTTAACCGGTTTGGTGCCGTTATTGAAGTCCCTTATGGCCTCGGTAAGGTCGCTCACTACCCGCTGCGTGTCACCGTTGTTGAAAGTGATGTCCACCGTCAGCGTATGCGTTTCCGTCGGGACGATGCCGAGCAGTCGGAAAAAGATTGTGAACTTGTTGTCGTCCTGCCTGAAAGCGTTTGTTACTTGTGCCGCTACACTCCGGTCGCCTGTTGCCATATCCGCTGCCGAAGCCACGCCGGAGAGCGTTGCCGTAGCCGACTGTACACGGCTGTAGTCGCCTTCCGTGGCGGTCAGTTCGATGTCGAGCCTGCGCACGTATTGTCTCATCGGGGCGGTGACGTGCAGGGTGTCGTCCGCCACGACGCTGATGTCCTGGTGCGAGGCGAAGAGGTAGCCGGGGTGCGGCTCTATTGCACCCGTCAGATCCACCGGATTCACCGTTGCCTTGTTTCCGTCGATACTAATCCCCTCCGGGGAGTTGTACACCGTCAGACCGTAGCCACCGGGCGCGAGCAGCGCGTCGAACACGTTGGTCGCCGCGCTCACGTTCTGTTCCCTCCCGCCGATGCGCAGTGTGTATGCCTGCGGTATGTCCGCCTCGGTGCTCTTTCCGCTCCAGTCCGTGGTTACGACCACCGCCCCACGGTCGGGGTGCGGCGTGTCATAGAGGTCGTCCTTCACGCACGAGGTCAGTATGGTCACCGCACCTATTAGATATAATAAGGCATAAGCCTTTCCGTATGCTCCCATATATTCCTTTATCTGTCGTATGATTGTCGTTGTATTCATTGTTCCTCCTTTCCGCTAAAAGATGTTCCACACCAGGGTGACACCCGCCGAGACGGGGCCCCACCAGTTCTTTGTTTCGCTGCCGCGCCTTACCCTCACGCCGTTGATGACCACATACTTGTCATAGTCGGCATGGATATAGCCCAACCCTAAGGAGAAGTCCATCGAGAGGGCATTGTTCAATTTCAGTTGGTAGCCTCCGGTGATGCCTCCACCCGTAAGGTCTCCCTGTTTGCCTGTCGCGGAGAGCTTATAATTGAACTGCCCGGTCTTGAACATTACCCCAAGGTAGCCACGCTTCTCCTTACCTATATAATGGCGGAATTCGGGAGCCACTTCCCAAAGGGCGTATCTTCTGTCCTTTTCATTCCACGACCACGAAGTCCACGATCCGTTCACGGATATTCCCCATGACGGGTTGATGCGCCACTCGATGCCGAGGTCGGGCGTGAACGTCGCCCAACGCAGCAGGTTGGCACGCAGTGATAATCCCAAAGTTGTGGATGATGCCGGCAGTACGGATTCAGGCTGATTTTCCTGTCCGGAGGATGCCTTTGTCTCCTCTGCGTCTTGGATTGTTTCTGTAGCCTTGTCGTTTTCACGGAGTGACTGTTCCTTTTCTTCCTCGTAACCGGGATGTGTATCCTCCACAATAGCCGGCACTTTCTCTTTCGGCAGTATGATACGCACCGTCACGAAGTCGCCATCCGAGGCATGGTTACGGGTGATGAAGTTGTTTTCACGCAGTCCTTTCCGGGTAATCAACTCTGATTTCACACGGTTGGAACGTATCTTCGCAATGGCAAGGCTTGCCCGTTCCGACTTGCCGGAGTTACAGTATCCGTCCACGTAAAGAGGCAGCCGTCCCTCCACTATGTCCGGTTTGTTACTTTCGATGCACTCTAGAAGGCGCGTAAGTTCCTGACCATTACCGTTCCATGGCACATAGAACATGTCCTTCTGCGGCACGAAGCGGAAGGTGTAAACTGTGTCTGTTTTCTGCTGCGCAAAAGCCGGAAAAGCTGCCGATGCCAGCCACGAAAACAAAATGAAGAATAGGATTCTTTTGCTCATTTTTTATATGCTTTTTAAATTTCCAATCCAGACTTAACATACAAAATAAGCGAAAAGATTTAAATTCAGCCCGATTCTTGCCTATAAAAAATGTCTCAATTGTCAGAATCGCACATCTTTGTGATTTAGAACGTTTTGGGTTTTGTCGTTCAGGCTATTTTTTGTCGCTTGGGCTATTTTCCCCATCCACACACACCGTATTATTCCGCCTCTGTTTTCTTCCATTTAACAGGGGTACAGCCTGCATTTTCCTTGAACAGCCTTATAAAATGGCTTGGTGACAAAAAACCGGATTTCTCGGAGATGTCGGCTATCGTCAACCTCGGATATCGCGCAAGCAGACGTTTCGCATATTCTATACGAAGTCCGGTAATCCAATCGCGGAACGACATGTCATACGTAGTTTTGATGTACCCGGACAGGTAGGTACGGTTGGTATGAAGCACATCTGAAAGCTCCTTTATGGTAAGGCCGGGCCGGATATAACCGTCCGCATCGATCCAACCTTTGATTTTTTTCGCTATTTCGGCATGGAAAAAAGGAGTATCCTGCCTCTGTGCCTGTTCCCGGTTTGTGGTGTCACACAGGTCTTCCTCTTCAGAAGTCATGCCATCCTCCATCGCGTTTTCCACCTGTTCGTAAAACAGCAGATAGTTCAGATAGCAAAGGAAGAGATAAATGTAGAACGGTACCGATGACAGAATCCAGATATAGATGTATTCATCAGGCAGGAATGTCAGCAGTCCGCATCCCACCCCGAATGTGACAGCCCAGTAGGTGAAAATGGAAAGCCATTTGATATAGGCACCGATGTCGTCCGCACGGGTGTCATCGAAAATGCGGATGACCCTGTGATAGGCCCGGAGAAGCCTACGGGTCAGGAACAGCCCATAGATAACCAACCATGCGGCCAAGGCAAACATCGCCGTTGTCTGTAAACCACCTTTGGGTAACAACAGCAGAACGATGCCGGAAAGGATGGAAAACAGTATCCATAGACAGATATGTGTCCGTAACCTACGTTTGGTGATATAAAAGCGGTCAAGCAGAGTGGTGAGGGCCGAACTGAACAACCAGTAGCACAAAAAATAGGTGGACAGGTTCATCAGGATGGCGGCATCGGTATTCTTGAACCTGATTCCAAAAAAGAAATGTACCGAATAGTTGGCTGCAAGTAACAGTATGGCTACCCCCATAATTCGCCGGGAACGCAGATAATTATTGAAAATGGCTTTTTCCGAGGTTGGAGCCAACAAAAAATAAAAGCCGAAGAACAACATCAACGGTAGCGCAATACAAAGTGAATAACTGTATATAGATGGTTCCATTTTATTATGCCTAACTATTTTGAATGCAAAATTAGCGAAAATACTGAATATATGGCGGATTTGCCATGACGATTTACTTTCAACACCCTATTTTGATATAATCGAGGGCTTGTTGTATGGTATCCTTGCCATTATGTCATATTGATGGAAAAAGGCAGGAAAAGGAATGGTATGTTCCCAATCCTGCCATATATATCCGCACACTCGTTCACATTTTTATACCTTTCGGTTTGCACTCGTCACGGACGTTGAATCCCGGCCGCCCGATGATGATGTGGTCGGCAATAAAATTGCCAGACGGACTGCGTTCATTCACCGGGCTGCGTATCTGCGGCACATCTTCGGTGTGTTGTGGAGATACGTTTCGTACACCTTCCGCATCCGGTTTGACCTCCTGTCCGTCATTCTCCTTTTCGGCGACTTCGGGCGTAGGCGGCTCAAGCTCCAACTGTATCTTTCGGTCGAGTGCTGCAAGTTCGGACTTCAACTGTTTCAGTTCGTCCTCCTTCTTCCATACCTTCCCGGCTATCTCCTACAACTGTGGGACCTCCTTTTCCTGCACCTCGTTCTTCGCCTTGTACTGGTCAATGATGGACGGAATCCTCTCCTATGCGTTCAGGAAATTGCGTGCGGCGGCTACCGGGTCAGCCATCGCCAACATGCAGCCTATGTCATACAAGGATACTGATACTACGGGAGAACCTGTCGAGCATGTGACAGAACCGGACAAGCAAATTGCGCATTCGGCTCTCGGTGACTACGGACCATTCAGTGTGAAATATGCCACGAAGGACTTTCTCAGCTACGGGAACAAAAAGTTCCGCATATAGATTCTGATTTTGCTTGTTACAGATGGAAGCAACGGCAATATGCCAGAGGAGGCCGGGCTATACAAAAAATAAGGGGCTGTACACATGCGTCAGCTCCTTGTTTTTAAGGGGTAAGCGACTGCTCAACTACATCTTGTGCATTCAATTTTTCAGTGGGATGCACTCCATTGTAAGTGCATCTCAATTTCCATATACCAACTTATCTCAGGGTTGTCATTGAGTGTCAGTCTCGCTTTTTCCCGTTTTTTCCTGCATTTTCCCGGAACTGTCCTGATTATTTTCTCCATACATCCGGTAGCAGTTCCTTCAGGTCTCTGTCTGATTTGGGAGCCAGATAATAGGGGAGTTTACTGATCACATCATTCAGCCACTCTCTGGGGTTGACACCACGTTCCTTACATGAGCCAAGCAAGGAACAGATTATAGCCGTATTCTCAGCCGCTTCGTGGTTTCCGCAGAACAGCATGTTCTTTCTTGATATGACCAGTGGCCTCAGGGCATTCTCACAGCGATTGTTGTCAATGAAAATTCTTCCGTCATGGAGATACGGTTTCATTCTTGGCAGCAGGGAGTAGGCATAGGCTATGGCTTTCCCCATAAGACTTCGTTTTAGAACTTTAGGGTATGTGTTTTTAAGCCAGAGTTCAAAGCTGTCAAGCATCGGTTTGGATAGACGTTGGCGTAACTCAGCAAGTCCTTCATACGGGAGTTCCTGTTTATCCGCCATGTATTCCACATTATACATATCCTGGATAAATTTGAGTCCCTGCATGGCATATTCCAGATTTTCTTCCTTGCACAGCTCTATATGTCTGCGGATATGCGCGAGACACCCACACAGACATACGTCCTCCCCATCCTCAAAGGCGTCATAAATGGGATGGCCGTCACTTTGGAGATATCCTTTGAAGTTTTTCAAAAGCCTGACCGCAACTTTTTGTGAACGCGATCCGTTGTCGTAATGGAAGAAGGCAGACGCGGCACAGCCGCTCGGACTATCCAGATGTATTCTTTTACGGCTTTATGCCTGTCGTGGTTTATAACCGGAAGCGTGGTCTCGTCAACCTGGAAGTAATCTGCGGCCAGTACTTTCTTCCTGAGTTCCAGATAAAGTGGCCTGAGAAGCTCGCAGACCGGTCTGAACCAGCCGTCCAATGTGTTTTTGGACAGTTTCACACCCAGATGTTCCAGCTGTTTCACTTGTCGGTAGAACGGGACATGATATTCGTATTTCTGTAAAAGGACCTCAGCGAGCATGGAAGCCCCTGGCATACCTTTATATATGGGCATCAGTGGCATGGGAGCGGTTATTACAGCCTTTTCTCCGTTATCAACGGCCTCCATTTCATTTTTCAGGGCGTATGTGGGACGTACCGTGTCTTTCACATAGAGGTAGCCGGGTTTCATCTCAAGGGTCCTGGTATGTTCCTCGCCTATCTTGACGTATCTGCTTAAATCGACATTCTCCGGTTCGATGACGACTGTTACAACCGGAAAGTTATCCATGACGACCCGGTTACGGCGCGGCGTTTTATTGGCGGCCCGGGACTTGGGGACGGTAATCTGTTCAGCCGCCCTGCTCCGGGCATCTTCGATTTCCGCCTCTATCTGTTCCAGGTCGCCATAGTCAAAAGGGAGCTTCGGGTCTCCGTTATCGACAGGCTTGCATTTCTCACTCATCTTTCCGAACACCTTCCTCTTCAGCCATGCCAGGGAGGCGTTCAACTCAACTATCGTACCCCGGAGTTCTTCTATGGTCCTTGCCTGGGCTGAGATGATCTCACTCTGTTTACGGTTGATATCCAGCAGCTGCTCCATTGAGGGTTCCACAGCTTGTCCGGTTGCATCTTCTTTTGCCATTCAATATCTTTTTTTTGATGATATAAAGATAGTCAAAAACAACAAGAAAAACAAGCCTTCAAGCTGTTTGTTTACAACTGTTTACCAATGCTTTTTCAAATTGGAAAGCCGTCTTTGCCTGCCTTTGCTGACATCTTCATTGATGCCTTCCACCATAACGACCAGGTCACTCCAGGTCATGGGGTAAGAACGGGTGGCAGGATTATAGGCGGGTATCTTGAAGGTGCCTTCTTCAAGCAGTTTCTCATAAAGGACCAGACCGCCCGGTTCGGCATGGAGCAATTTTATCTTGGTCCGGAAACGGTTGTAGAAAATGAATACCTCCCCACTTCTGATGTCGCCTCCCATCCTCTCATGCACAAGGCCGCAAAGAGTGAACATACCTTTCCTCATGTCCGTATAACCGGGGCACAGGAAATATCTCATGCTGTCATTTAGGCAGAACATTGGCATTATATATTTTAGAGATCAGATTCAGGGCAGCTTCACAGCCGGAAGACCCTTTAAACTTCAACTTCAATCCGTTGGGTAATTCCAAGGATATTTCAGAGCTGTCCTTTCCTTTCAAGGGAAAGGGGACGCTAGGCTGGGGAGATGGCAGGGGAGTCTCGTGAGATATACCGGGGGATGGCGTGTCGCCATTGATTACTATGGGGACAAAGCTGTCTTTAACCCCTAAGCGGGAGGCTTCTGCCAATAACTCCCGCTCCGTTATACCGTATTTTTGTTTCCAAAGATAGAATCTACTACGGCTATAACCTTCATTCTCACAAAAATCAGCAATGGACAAACCACTCTGCTGCTGACGGAAAAGAACGGAGATAAATTTTTCTCTGCTCATCATGTGTTTACGTCGCTGCATCATAGGATATTATTTTTTTTGCAGCAAAAGTAAGGAGGGAAAATGAACTGTAGAAGATGTACTTACTCAGGCGCTTACTTTAAGGGGATATTCGACTTTTAGCCCCCAAAAAGATCAATATTGTTATGTACAACCGTCCAACCTGCGGGTAAAGTGCGCAACTCGGATCTGGACAGCAAGCTGAAAAGAGGCACAAGTATGTAGGCAACCCTGTTATAGCACCGGAATCTGCTGTGTCGCATGAATCAACCGTAGTCCCCGTGAAAGGCATGGCTATACCGCCAAGGGCTGTGGATGAAGTCGCAATGCGGAAAGCCGTCCTTTCCCAGGCAGTTCTCAGGAAGTCTTAAGAAAGAGGGGATAAACATCTGATACGGACAACTCGCAATACGATACGCAACGATGAAAGTGGTGAACAAATCTGGCACTAACGGATGCGCCTCTTTTATATGATTATAATATTAACAAGAAATGCCCGCCATTGTTCTTAAATGCGAATTATAACTTCTTACTGTTGGAAGATTATCTATAAATCGGGCATGAGGGTAAGAGTGCTTACAAACAATTCGGCCCGCTTTATTGGGGGCTGCCAAACCTCGACCGGCACCTGTACCACCCGCGGATATAAATTCGGACCGGAGGTATGGATGGTATTCCGCACACCGGACCAACGTACCCTTGCGGACAGTCCCGAGCCCGGCAAGCCATAATTCCGTCGGGTCAATTGAACAACCGCCTCTCGGAATATGTTCATATCATGGGCCGGTCCCGTATGCAGCTATTTTCCGGGGTACATGACATTGAGGACATACCGCCTGATGCCGACATCCGAGGTTATGTTTAAATTTGTATATTAATTTATATTTTTATATATTTGCAACAGTTGTTGTCTAATTTACATCAGAATGACACGTGTTCGGAATATGGGAAGAATACTGTCCGCATTCCTCATGCTGGGAATTTCCTCCATGTGCGGAGCCCAGATATATAAATACTTGGGAATAGAGGACGGATTGAGTAACCGGAGGATTTACCGTATCCAAAAAGACGGGAGGGGATACATGTGGTTCCTCACCCAGGAGGGGATGGACCGTTATGACGGCAAGCGGATCAGGCATTACACTGTTCTTGACGGCAATCTGAAGGTGGCCCCGCAAGTCAATCTGAACTGGCTCTACACCGACACGGAGAACACGCTGTGGGTTGTGGGAAGGAAAGGCCGTATTTTCCATTACGACACCCTCCATGACCGTTTCCGGATGGTATACAGGATACCCGGTCTTCAGGATGACTTCGCCACGGGCATGCTCTGTTACGCCTATATGGACCGTGGGGACCGCATATGGCTCTGTCAGGGTGACCATATCATCCGCTATGACACCCGCACAGGCATTGCGCAGCGGCTGGTCTCCCGTTTAAGAGGTGATATAACCGCTATCAGCGAGACGGACGGTACAAACCTTTTCATCGGTACCGTGAACGGACTTTTTCCGGTACGGGAAAGGGACGGTGTCCTTGAGGCGCTTGCGGACACGGACAGCATCCGGACGCCGGTCAGCGAACTCTACTACCACCCCGGTTCGAAGAAACTGTTCGTGGGAACCTTCAGGAAGGGCATACTTGTATACGGAGTGTCCGCAGGCAGTACGCTGCGGAATGTGGCCGTCAACCGGATCACCCCTCTCAATGACCGGGAGCTGCTGATAGCCACGGGCGGAAGGGGGGTATACAGGATGGATATGGACTCGCTAGTGCCCAAACCCTATATAACCGCCGACTACGCCAGCCACAACGGCATGAACGGAGACAATATCAATGACATTTATGTGGATGGCGGGGACCGTATCTGGCTTGCCAACTACCCCGCCGGAGTCACAATCCGGAATAACCGCTACCAGAGCTATGAATGGTTCCGGCACTCACCGGGCAACAGCCGGTCGCTGGTTAACGATCAGGTGCATGATGTCATCGAAGACAGCGAAGGCGACTTGTGGTTCGCCACCAGCAACGGGATCAGCCTGCTGCAGCCTGCGGTAGGACGGTGGCGCTCCTTTCTCAGCCGGTCCGATGGGATACAGGATGGCGGGAACCATATCTTCCTGACGCTCTGCGAGGTCTCGCCGGGTGTCATCTGCGCCGGCGGGTACGCTTCGGGCCTGTACAGGATCGAAAAGAAAACCGGGAGGGTGGAATACTTTCCCCCCTCCTTTGCAGCAGAGGGGCGTCCAGACCAGTATATCAATGACATCGGAAAAGATTCCGGAGGATGTATATGGACAGGGGGCTGCCACAATCTCAAACGTTTCGATCCCCATGACGGCACAGTACGCCTGTACCCGGTCCCGGGCCCCATCACCGCCATACTGGAGAAGGCTCCGGAATGGATGTGGATCGGTACCGGCATGGGGTTGTACCTGCTTGACGGGCACGGGGGGACCTGCAGACATATCGCCTTTCCAGTCGAGGCGGTTCATGTCTATGCACTGTACCAGGCACCGGACGGGCTCCTGTATATCGGCACCGGCGGGGCGGGACTTCTCGTCTATGACAGCGTGGAGGACAGGTTCGTCCGCCAATACCAGACCGAGAACTGCGCCCTGATATCCAATAACATCCATACCATTGTCCCCCGTGCGGACGGCACCCTGCTACTGGGGACCGAAAACAGCGTGGCCCTGTTCCGGCGTGAGAGCGGCACTTTCAGAAACTGGACGGCAGAACAAGGGCTGGCAAGCGTATGCCTCAATGCCGGGGTATCCACTTTCCGGCACGGGGAAAGCTTCGTGTTCGGGAGTAACACCGGAGCCGTCATGTTCCCCTCCGACATGAGGATACCCGCCCCGCATTTTTCTCGGATGCTCCTGCGGGATTTCATGATCTCCTACCGCCCCGTCTATCCCGGGGACAAGGGATCCCCCTTGAGGGAGGATATTGACAATACCGTCAGGCTGGAACTTGCATATGACCAGAATACCTTCTCCCTGGAAGCTGTCTCCATCAACTACGACTATCCCTCGAACATCCTATATTCATGGAAATTGGAGGGGCTCTACGAGGGCTGGAGCCATCCGGTCCAGAGCGGGCGGATACAGTTCACGAGCCTGCCCCCAGGCAACTACACCCTGCGTATCCGTGCCGTCTCCAATGAGGAGAAATACAAGGTGTATGAGGAAAGAAGCCTCGGTCTGAGTGTCGCCCGGCCGCTGTGGGCGGGTACATGGGCCATTGCCGGATATGCGTCATTGTGTGTGTTGGCTGGGGTGGTGTCTTTTCGCGTTGCCATGTTGCGCAGGCAGAAAAGGATATCAGACGAAAAGACGTGCTTCTTCATACATACTGCCCATGATGTCCGTACTCCGCTTACGCTGATCAAGGCTCCGCTGGAAGAGGTGGTGGAGAAAGACATGGTGAAGGCGGAGGGGATGGACAATGTACGGATGGCCCTGAAAAGCGTGGACGGACTTCTGGGATTGGTCACCAGCCTGATAGATTTCGAGAGTACGGACAACTACACCTTGAGACTTCATGTCTCGGAATATGAGCTCAACAGTTATCTGGAGACGACCTGTGAGGCATTCCGCACATATGCCTCCATCAGGGACATCGATATCACCCGTGAGAGCGGCTTCCCTTACCTGAATGTCCGGTTTGACAAGGACAAAATGGACTCTATATTGAAGAATATACTGTCCAACGCACTGAAGTACACTCCACGGGGCGGGAGTATCCAGGTCCGTGCCTTCGCGGACCGGCATGTATGGGGTGTGGAAGTGGAAGACACGGGGATTGGCATTCCACCTGAGGAACGGAAGAAACTGTTCAGGAACCATTTCAGGGGCAGTAATGCCGTCAATCTGCAAGTGGCGGGAAACGGTGTCGGACTGATGATGGTACATAGGCTGGTAAGGCTGCACGGAGGCAGGGTCCGCGTTACCAGTACCGAGGGGAAGGGGACCATGGTATGTGTTATTTTTCCCCTGAGGAGCAGACGCCTTGACAAGGCATGCCCCGTTGCTTCGCCCAGGAAACAGGATACCGGGGAAACCCGCATGGGACCGGATTGCGGCCCCATGCGTGAGATCCTTCCAACAATGACCGGCGGGGACCGGCAGCGTATTCTTATTGTGGAGGACAATGACGATTTGCGGACCTACCTTGAGGGGCTGCTGAAAGAGGAATACCTGGTCCAAACCTGTTCCAACGGACGGGACGCGCTGCTTGTGGCGAGAGAATACAATCCGGACCTGATACTTTCGGACGTTATGATGCCTGAAATGGGAGGGGACGAACTTTGCGCGTCCGTCAAATCCGATATTGAGACATCCCATATCCCGGTCATGCTGCTGACCGCCTTGGGAGATGAGAAGGACATGCTGGAGGGGCTGGAAAACGGAGCTGACGCCTATATCACCAAACCGTTTAGCATAAACGTGCTCAGGGCGAATATCAGGAACATACTGGCAAACCGGGCACTGCTCAGACGGGCATACGCCGGTCTTGAGGACGGAGTCGGACAGGTTCCGCCGGACTGCCACAATACCCGGGACTGGAAATTCATGGCCTCCGTAAGGGAATGCGTCATGAAGAATATCGACAACCCCGGTTTCTGTGTGGACATGCTCTGTGGCATGCAGAACATGAGCCGCACCGGATTTTTCAACAAGTTGAAGGCGCTCACCGGCCATGCCCCGGCTGACTATATCCGCTCCATGCGGCTGCAATATGCGGCACAACTGCTCAGGGAAAAAGACTGTTCGATAACGGAAATCTCGGATGACTCGGGGTTCTCCGATGTCAGATATTTCAGGGAGGTGTTCAGGAAGTACTATGGAATGAGCCCGAGTGAGTACAGGAATTCGATGAGAGGATAACATCACGGGCAGACAGACTCCAGGATATGGCAGGTCTTATTGTCGGAGATGGTGTATGTTTCGCTCCGCACCGACAAGCCGGGCACGGTTAACTCGTTCACCGTAATGATGAAGGCGAACAGCCGCCCTGCCCCAGTATTGAGGCTCGTGCCTGATAGGGATAGTAGAAATAATAGTGTTCGTCCAACAGCCCGCCTGTGAGCGGTGTCGGACTTTCAGTTTTCCATACGAGACCGCCCGTGTCGGCATCCCTCTCGGCTGTCAGTTTCACGTTGGAATAGACTGTTTGAGTGCCCCGCACCACGTATAGGCCGCAGGCCCCGCTTTCGGAAAACTTGGTTTGGCAGCCATTCTCCACAGTACGGGTGGTTTTGCGAACAGCCGACGTATATCCACCATCGGTAACGGAGAAAGTAAGTTGCTGCGCCTTGTCTTGGTTGCCCGGGAGCTCTTCTTGCGTACAGGCGGCAAGCGATAGGAGCACCGCCGCCGGAATCGAATGTAGAATGCTTTGCTACAGTTTCTTTCTTTAATGTGATTAAAAAGCGCACACGGCCAGAAACCTAACTTTATAAGTACTTATCATTACTTTCCAGAGTGGCATCTGGAAAGTGTATGGCATATGCATTGTTAGGGCTATAATATGCCTCCGTAGACGACCAGTAAGAGGTGGTATAAATTGGCGTCGGACCGCCGGCAGCGACGAGGGATGGGTTGACTATATAATTCCAAATTTCGGCATTCGGAAAATCTTTCATCATAATCTTATCATCAGTAAGTCGGGCTGGGGTTAGTCTGCCTGTGGGGTCAGTGTCTTTCGGTATACAGAAGACGACACCGGCGACCGTCTTGCCCGCTACGGATTGCGGCTTCGGGTCTGCGATGACCTGAGCTTTCCCATTGGGATAGCGTTTGCGCAGTCCGCCGTCCGAAGTGCTCCTGCCCGAATAGATGTAGTCCCCAGCCTTCACTTCATCGGCAGTGTAGTGTATTGTTTTGGCTACCGCCACATTCTCCTCGCCGCCATCAATCCAGGTGTTGCCCGGCACCGTCTGCACCACGTCTATTTCATTCGTTTTTCCTCCGTGACACCTTCGCCCGCCATGAGCGTGAACTCTACTTTTGCCATGCGGTGGTTGAAACGGAGGCTGACGGCTTGGTCATAACCTCCCACTACGGTGACGTATAGAAGGCCGAAGCCGGCATACCCGCCACTTTGGTCGATATCGGCATTCGGAGTCCGTGCCGTGACACATGTCTCGGTAGTGCTCTTCCGGTAAATGGTGTTTTCAGCATCCTTTGGGACAGTATTGCCCGAGGCGTCCATTACGTACCTTTGGAGGCTGAGCATGCCATCCAGCATCACTCCTATCTCCTTGCCGCCGGCACGGGGGTGCGGTTGCGCCACCTCCGCTGTCAGTCGCAATGGGTACTTGCCATCGGGTAAACGTGTAGTAGATTCTCCCGTTTCCATCTTGCCGCAAGAGACGAGTAGCCCGCCCGCGAGCATCAACATCGGCTACCAGCCGCTGATGCGCATCCATCGTCCGGAATATCCTGTTCCTTTCACATCGTTATTTTTCTTTGTTTTATGTGGTTAGAAAGCGCACACGGCACGCACATTGAGTGCGCCGTCCTTTTCGCTGAGCTGTGCGAAGGCATTGTAGAAATACACGCTAAAAGCGCCATTCTTATTACTGGGGCTCTCCGAAGAAGACCAGAAACGTTTATGGTTATTGCGCGGTGACAATGCGTCACCGCCAACGGCGGAGATGGAGACTTCGACTATATCCCTCGTCTCTGTGTTGTCCCGTGTGTACGCAATATTATCGACATCCTTATAACATAGCATGTGCAGTTCCTTTACCGACGGCAAGAACCATCCGGTGCTGTTTGCCGGGGCTGGATTATTTGCGATAAATGTTTTCAGGACCTCAGCAGGATTGACCAAGGCATCGGTTTTGCCGTTTGTCTTGCAATATCCGTTATACGCCCACAGCACTTTCGTGTTCTGGTAACCGAGTATCCTGTTTATGTTGCCGGTCGCATCGAAACCAGTGGCAATGTTTACGTACTCATCCTTATCGACAGGATTGAAATCTGTTCCTCTTTGAAAATCCGCCACCCAGTCGTTAACGTTTTGCCACGAGACGTTGCCCGGAGCATCTTTAATCGACACGGCAAGGCCATGGGTGCAATTGGGATGTTCTTTCACCATAATCTTGTCGAAATCCAGAGACGCCGGCGTGATCCGTCCTTCAGGATTGGTCTCTGCCGGTGTCCAGAAGACGATGGCCGCCACGCTTGCCTTCTGCTCCTCGGTCAGGGTAGTACCCTTAGGCAGCAGGTTGCCGTCGGCGAGCAGGTAATCTCCCCGTTGCATCGTGTAGTCCTTTACAGTTGTCACCGCGCCGTCCACCTTGTATCTCTTGTAACTGCCGGTAGAAAGGCCGGACGGGGTTATGGTGAACTCCTTGCTTCCCTCGTCATAATGTCCTTCGATAGTCGGTGCGGGAGTCGCGTGATTCACCAAGTAGCGGTATGTACCATCGTTCACGCGCAGCGGCTGGGCAATGCCAGAGAATGTAGTGGCGGGTGACACGGCGTAATCAGGAATCCTCTCGTCGGTAAACTTGTATTTAACGGTATTCGGCATCTCGATGACGGCCAATGCCATACGATGGTTCATGGTGAAAGAGAGGTGGAGGGTGTTGTCTTCCCCTGTCGTTGCGGAGCCTTCGGCAGTCATCAAGTCGGAGGCGGTATATGCCGCATGAGTACTTTGGTCGTCCTGAGGCTGCCAAGCGGAAACCAACGGGGCGAAGAATTCCGTGTCGGTCAAGGCTGAGCCTGTGGGAGTGGCAGTCTTTCCGCTCATATCCGTTTAGTAGGGATAGTAGAGGTAGTAGTGCTCATCCGACAATCCCCCCACAAGTGTCGTGTTGTCCTTGGACTTCCACACGAGGTCGCCCGTGGCGGCATCCCTCTCTGCGGTCAGTTTCACGTTGGAATAGAGGGTTTGAGTGCCGTGCGTCACGTATCGCCGTCAGGCATGTTTTTCCTGCCGCTATGAACAACGGCGGGGGTATATGGTTATCCGGATGTTGCCGATGGAAAAAATCGGCTGGAAGAAGAAATAAATTTCTCGCAACGTTTCACAACAGCTTTGACCTGATGCTTTTCAACACACGCCACACCGTCATGCCTGAGAGCTTTATTCTCTTCCTAAGCAGATAGTTGGCAATCCGTTGCGCTCCCCATCTTCTTGTCTCACGCACAGATTAAGGATAATGGTTTCAATTTCAGGTGTTATCTTCATATTGGCAAGTCTTGATGAACGTTTAGACTTATCGGACAATTCCGACTTGCCTTGTTCTTTCTCGCAATTTATCCAACGGTATAACGTGGAACGGGTAATCCCGCACCGAAGGGCAGTTTTTGTCACAGAACCCGTTTCGACGTATAGCTCAAGCCATTTTTGGCGCATCCGTATATCTTCTTTCATGCAACGAAGATACGGATTAAGATTTGCCAACGAAAAGAAAAAGTGTAGCGTATCTATTGATACTTTGCAATTAAATACTACTCCGCTTTTCAGCCATCTCCTTAATACCAGCCTGTCAATCTACACATTGTTGAGAAGCCATTCATGATTAATATGATCAAAACAACCCTTAATGTCACCTTCCAGTATCCATTGTGGTAAACAGTCTCTACTCAACCATCTATGAAGTGCGTCTATTGCATCCGCAGTACTTCTAAACTTTCTGAACCCATATGAGTTCGCATCCGCTTCACTTTCAGTTATAAGTTCTAAAGCCATAAGATATATCCTGCACGGCTCTGTCCTTCATGGTTGGTATTCCCAAAGATCTTGTCTTGCCATTTGCTTTGGCTATGTTGACCTTCCTCAGCGGGAAGGCCTTATATCCTCTCCTTTTCAATAAACATATAGCTTCTATTTTCTTGGCATCAGTGTCCCACTTCATATGGTCAACCCCTGCCGTACGTTTACCTTTATTGGAAGTTACTTTCCTTATCGCCAATGCCTTGGCTTCGTAGGAAGTGGCAAGTAGGTACCGTAAGGCCTTTACCTTGTTGTACCTCTTTTCTTTGTGGGCCTTTGCTATTCGGACCTGCAGTTTTCTCACTTTACGCTCATATTTGGAAGAATCGATATCTTTTCATGTCGTGTTTCGTACGGTTAAAGATGCACACTCGGCTTTTGCCTTGCTCATTTGCAGTTTCTTCATTTTATTAAAGTTCTACAATCGTTTCACAAAGAATTACCCTGCGGAAGTCTGCCTGATTTCGCATGGGGTGATGTTTAAACCTCTATCCTCCGCATTACACAGAATCATTCACTTTCTCCGCAATCCTTTACCCGCACCACATTCGGCTTTTCTTGCAATTGGCTTACCTGCCTGACATAGACAGGAGAAATACGGGTTTACCAAGTTCCGTACAAGTAACTGACGCCCGACTTAGAGCCCGCCCCTCCACCGCCAGTATGATGTCCGTGTAGCCTTACATTCCCCAAAGACTATCCTGACTACCCACCTTTTGGCTATAGCTTATAAATATCCGTAAGCTATTTCTTTATTACGATGGTGTAGCGATTCACATATGTTACTCATATCAGTCAGCCTAACAGCCTATACATTGGATATTTCTGTAAAGGACTGCATTGTCAAGAGGGCTTCGCACTAAACCATGACTTGGTAAAGCACGCCTCTTTAGACTACTATTGACAGAACAATAGGTTCAGGCACAGTGCTGAACAATTACTTGTACGACTTCTTGTCGCACGGAATACCTAAAGATACAAAAAGGCCAACTAATTCGCAATAATTTGGCTATGAATTAGTTGGCTAATTTTATATTATTTAATAAATACCCCTATTCAGTTCGATTAATGGAGCTGAACTATAAATTTGGACGTTTGCCTTCTTATACAAGATTGACATTCATTGTTTCCGCTATTGTTTTGTTTTCAATCAGCATTCAACTGTATCAACATGAACAGTCGTTTGAAAACTTGAAACTCATTTTCCAAAAACATAAATAATCAACAGATTATTAAAGGTAATCAGTTGGACTATACATTATCTCAGAAAATATATCTATTTGACCTTCATTATATCTTTCAACAGTCCCAACGGCTCATCTGTAGTGATAAAGTCGACTTTATCCCAAAAGTATTGCATGTCCTCTTTTTTATTAACCGTCCATACATTCACTTTTAGCCCCAAGGCATGGCAACTTTCAATCCAATCGGTATAACGGTAAAATTCAGAGAAGTGATAATCCGGTCCGGCACTACCCAATTCTTTCAGTTGTTGTGGAGATAAGTCCCCTTTCAGATAATATACAGGAGTGCTTGTGGGAGCCTGACGGATCAGTTCCTTTAATGCGTGAGACGAAAAGGTGATATATATCATCCGGGGTTCGAGTCCCATCTTCTTTATCATCGAAACGATCTCTTCAACAGCTTTTATCTCCCGTTCGGGTTTACTATGAGCTTTCAACTCCAGCACCAGCTTCAAAGATGTTTTCCGCTTAGCTGTTTCCAGAAGCTCTTTTAAGGAGGGTACGCATTCTCCATTCGCTAACCATAACCCGGTTAATTCCTTCAGAGTGGACTCTTCAACCTTATGCCCTTGAATAATCCCATCATGGCTAACCACCAAACCATTATCTTTTGTCAGCCAGACATCAAACTCCGAACCATAACATCCTATAGAATCCGCTTTCAACAAAGATGTAATGCTATTCTGTGCTGATCCTTGGGTTTTCCAGAAACCACGATGGGCAATCACCCGTGTTTGTGCCGAAGTATTGGCAATCATAAACATAATTGCCAATAAACACATTACCTTTTTCATTTTGTCCTTTCCTCTAATTGTTAGTTATATAAGAGCTGATTCTCTAGTATCCCGGATTCTGCACTAGATTGGGATTTACTTCTATCTGATCTTGTGGAATAGCAAGCCAATAGTTCTTGGGAGCGGTAAAATTACGAACGCCGGTTTCTTTCATGTCCGTAAGTTTATAAAAACTATCAGCGGTTTTTCCGGATAATGTCCAGGATTTCTGATAACGCATCATTTCAGTATGGGCAATTTTCCAACGGCGCATATCATGGAAACGTCTGCCTTCCATAGCCAATTCAATGGAGCGTTCATCATGTAATATTTCGCGCAACTTCTCTCCTGAAGGAATACCACCGGCTTTTGCCCATGAATCTGCAAAGGTAGGTAATCCGCAACGTTCACGTACTTTATTCAAATAGGACAGACTGGCAGTACTCAGTGTGCCGCTATATTCGAAATCCGCTTCTGCATAACTCAGATAGAGTTCGGCCAGACGCATATAAGGAAAGCACCAACGGTTGTAGGTTATTTGATCGGTAGTCCTATTATAGGTATCATATTTAGACACCCATTTCTGACAATAATAACCGTTGTCCGTTTGATACTCATCCTTGGCATTGCCATTATTCTGCTGCATTTCACCACGTCTGCATTTGAGCACTATTGTCTTTCCCTGCACGTCATAATTTCCACGATCAAAGCCAATAGAGGCATAAAAGCGCGGATCACGATTCCTGTGAAAACGTACCGTACTATCACCTGGTGCAATGGAATACGGAGCAAGCTTCTTAGTCTCGGGGTCATCTGCCCAAGGTAGACCGTTCTTGGTATAATACCTACTCACACAATCCCACGTCGGGAATAAGGACCCTCTAAAACCTTTGGTCGAATAACTTGTAAATTCAACACGAGGAGCCATATTCTTGATACAGTAGGAAATAGTTCCCTGTTCAGCAAAGCCAAACAGGACTTCATTCCAGTTAAATCCGCTACCACTGATCCCATCACCGACAAAGGCTTCATGATAGTTTTTCTTCCCTTGCTCCAAGTCATTGGTCGAATTTCCATAAAGTTTGTAACCGTTCTCTTCGCAAAGGTCTATGGCCTCTTTGGCAGCATCCATCGCTCTCTTCCACTTTTCCCGGTCATAAGTCTGGTTAATCAGAAAAGTGCCGTCGGGGTTTTTAAAGTCGGAATAAAACTCACTATTCCCATTGACTAACGGCGAGGCGGCATAAAGCAACAGCCGAGCCTTGAAAGCCAAGGCAGCAGAAGAGGTAGCCCTGTTTCTCTTACTTGAATGCCAGGAAGTAATCTAGCTGCTTCCGAATATTTATTGGCAATGAAATCGACACATGTATCATAAGGAGAACGGGAGGTCATCATCTCGGCCGGAGAACTTTCCATTGGTATTTCCTTGTCAATAATAACTATCGGTCCATAGTACTCCAGCATGATCTGATGATAATACCCGATCAAAAACAGCGCTTCACCTTTCCACCAGCTCAGGTTTTCGGGGGTAATGTCCGATACCCTATCCAGATTATTAAGCACATTATAGCAATTGCGGATACTTTCCCATACTGCTTTCTTCACAGCACCCTGCGGATAAGATTTTGCTGTATTGCTCCATAATGAGTAATAAGTCGTTGTTGGGGATTCTTCCCCATAAACCAGACTGCGGAAATGAAACCAGCGCGTTGTTCCTCCTTTGCTCGTTATGATTTCGTTTCCTCCGGTAAAATCAGGAAATTGTTGGGGATGGAAATAGTTAGGGATATTCGCGTAGCAAGACAGTACCATTCCTTCAGCCTGATATTGTGTTCGGTAGATATCATCCACGGTAGCAGTACCTTGCGGAACCACATCAAGAAAATCACATGATGCCATCATTAAACAGCCGATTGCCGACAGGCATAACTTTGTATATATATTTTTCATAACTTATTCTGTTCTTAATTAATAATGAAACTGAATCCCGATCTTGGCCGTGCGCTGTAGCGGATATTTCAAACCATTCCCACTTCCCATTTCAGGATCCCAGGTACTGAACGGAGAGAATGTCAGCAAATTAGTACCTGCTGCATACACACGCAGCCACGGGAAGAAGGAATAGCCCAGTTCGGCATTCTTCAGGCGCAGGAAAGCTGCGTTACGTAGGTAATAAGTGCTGGTTTGCGCATTGTTCGTGATAAATTCGGGTGATAATCGGGGATAGGCGGCACCGGCTACATTATTGCTTTCCGACCAGTGGTCATCAACGATATACTGTGCAATGTTATATCCTTTATGGCCCGCTTCGCTGAACGGATGAATATCGCTCATCATTAAACTGACTTTGGCCACTCCCTGGAAAAACAGAGACAAATCCCACTTTTTATACTTCAACGTTCCTCCAAAACCATAGATAATCTCCGGAATTTCAGGATTGCCGATAATCGTCCTGTCATAACCATTCACCACGTTATCACCATTCAGATCTTTATATTTAATATCTCCCACCGTATAATTTCCGAACGACTGTTTGGGAGATCTGTCTATTTCCTCCTGAGAAGTAAACAATCCGTCAGACACATATCCCATAATACTGTTTATCGGGTGTCCGATTCTTGAAGAATAGGGTTCTACATTCACCGGTTCGTCTATCTCCGTAATCTCATTATGTGCATAGGTCAGACTACCGTTCAGGCGGAGCACCCAATCTTTGCCAATTACTTTGCTGTATGCTACACTCATATCCACACCCTTATTCTTTACCGAGCCAATGTTGGCATAAGGCAGCATACCTGTCACTCCCATTGTTGAAGGGACGGACGAACGTTGCATAAAAATTCCACTACGGTCTTCCTTGAAATAATCAATGGTTATATCCATAGATTCAAGAAGGGTCATATCGACACCTAAATTCAGCTTTTTCGATTTCTCCCATGTAGCGTTCGCATTACCATAAATATTTACAAGCGGCCCATTCACGCGGGTACCGCTACCAGTCCACCAATCCAAATTATTATTCATACTGACTTCTGTTACATAGGGAAAGCGAGTGGCAAGCGCATCATTTCCGGTCAATCCATAAGTAGCTCGGATTTTCAGAGTGGAAACTGTTTTTTTTAACGGTTGGAAAAACTTTTCATTAGAAATAGTCCATCCTAGGGCAATCGCAGGGAAGAATCCGAAACGATGCCCGCTTCTGAAATTCTCCGAGCCATTATAACCAAAGGTAGCCTCAAGCAGGTAACGCTGACCAAAACTGTAGGTCAGACGTCCGGCCATCCCTTGCTCACGGTAAGGAAGAAGATCTTTTTCAGCTCCGCCGTCCTTCACTTTCTTGGTTTCTTTCATGTGGTAAACAAGGGTAGCTCCCACATCATGTCCACCAAACTGGCGTGAGTAGTCCAGCGCTCCCTGTAAAGACCAGACACTCTCTGTCGGATCACGCCCGGAATTGCTCTTCAGATAAGGTTCTCCCGGCTCACCGATAGTCGAAGTCTTATAAAGGTAGTTTCCCTGATCATCCATCGTATAGTCATCAGATACTTTATAGTAGAAAGGTACAATCCAATGATCCAGCCAGTTAAAACTGTAATTATAGAAAGATGCCAGTCCGGTGAGTTTTAACCCTGGTGTGACAAACTTCAAGTCCTGTTCGAGATTGAAAGCGGTCGTCATATAGACATAATTTCGTTCCGTATAACCTTCACTCAATTTGGCGTAAGGATTCGGCTCTGATTTTCCCACATCCCACGGATCATTGCTACCGTAGCGGATGTATGTATCCCCTGGTTCAGCAGGAAGTGTAGCAGGAAAACGTACGGGATTCCCATGCATGGAATAGGCGAACAAATTCCGGGTACTTGTTTTGGGGGCATGGTGGTAGAACAACTGCGTATTCATATTTAGCCCCACTTTCGTCGTAGAGGTAACACGGGCTGTCACATTACTCTGAAACAGGTATTTCTTGTTGCGCATACCCACATCAAGCTTATCTTCCTTGGGTTGCCGGATGATACCATTTTCATAGAAGATTCCAGCATTCAGGAAGTAATCCACATTTTTGCTTCCGCCCTTGATGGAGATATTCAAATTCTGATTAACGGCGAAGTCTTTGAACAACATACTGTACCAGTCATTGTTTGGGAACAGGTAGGGATTTGCATTGGCACGTGTTTTATCTATCTTATCCCGGCTATAGAAAGGCTCATACTCTTGGTTATTGGCAATAGCCTGATTATAAACGGCTTCATTATACATATCCATGTAAGTCGGGCCATCTGCCATTTTCTGCACATAGGTAGGCATGGAGAAAGTATTATCAAAGCGGATATCTACAGACATTTTCTCGGAAAGCTGTCCTTGCTTGGTAGTAACGATGATAACTCCGTTAGCCCCCCGTGAGCCGTATAGGGACGTTGCCGTAGCATCTTTCAGCACAGAAAACGACGCGATAGATTCTGGAGGAATATTGTTCATCATCGTAGCGTTGATTTCCACACCGTCAAGTATGATCAGCGGTGAGGTATTCGAACCAAAAGTTGATATACCACGTATATAGAATTTCGCCTCATCAGAGCCTGGTTCACCCTGTGTTTGTACGGCGATGATACCTGGAACGTTCCCGGCAAATGAAGTACTAAGATTACTGGATGTCATCTTCAGGTCTTCCGGCTTCACTGCCTGCACAGCTCCCACGAGGGATTCTTTCTTTTGTTTGCCAAAACCGACCACGACCACTTCATCCAGCATCATACTCCTGTCCGGAGTCAAATTAACGGAAATGAACTTCTTATCTTTTACCACTACCGTTTTCTTCTGGTACCCAACATATGAAATGGTCAATGATGCGTTCTTTGCCAACTGTATAGTGAATATACCGTCCACATCTGTTATAACCCCGTTCTGCGTTCCACTTTCCAATACGGTAGCTCCAATAACAGGCTCTCCGTTTTCGTCTCCCACATATCCTTTCATTTCTGCTTTTACTTCTTTTTGCTGGCTCTCGTCGATCTTTCTATTATCTGCCGCCGTTACAACGGAAACGGGAAATAATGTGAAGGCTAACCATAACAGGATGCAACAGCTTTCGCTGGTAAGGCATCCTTGTTTTACTTTACAGTTCATATATCAATAGATTTTTTGATTAGTAGTGTAGATTTTTCTCTGAAATACAGGGAGGTGTGTCGTAATGCACGATGTACCCTCTTTTTTATTCATTACTATACAACTCTGTTCATTTTCTTTTCTATTATTCATTGTGTGTGCAATTTATTTTATAATTATTTCTTTGACTTTATATAAATTACAGTACAAATTCTCAAACTAAGAATCGTTTATATATACGATAGGAAAACAACTCTCTCTTCCGCCCGAAGGCTGGCTGGCAAAAAAAAGTAAATACCTTGTCATACATCAAATTTAGTTGTTAATATATTTGCAAAATTACCCGGAACAACTCGGATAAAATATCAGAAAATGACCTGATATTATAAAATTTAAAGCAAAATACATATTACTAGTGCGATATGAAATCTTTAGGCAGTACTCCGAACTGTTTTTTAAAACAGCTTGAAAAATAGGAGGGGGTACTGAACCCTACCATGTAAGAGACTTCCACCACTCCATAGGTTCCTTCTTTCAGTATGGAAGCTGCCTGCTTCAAACGGAAAAGGCGGAGATATTCGTTCGGACTCATATTTAGGATTCCTTTCAATTTCCGGTAAAAGTTGGAACGTCCCATATTCATTGCATCCGCTATATCATCAATTTGCAGGTCCGTATTATCAAGATGGCGTAATACATACTCATTTAACTTGCTAATAAACATCTCATCGGCCTTTGTCTGCGCCATTGCATCTGCTTTGATAAAAGGAAATTCAATAAAGTGACGGCGTAATCTTTCCCGATTACTCAACAGATTTGCTACATTGGCACGAAGATACTCCATAGAAAACGGCTTTTCAATATACGCATCCGCCCCTTCTTCAAGTCCTTCGATTCTTGATTCCAGATTAGTTTTAGCTGTCAATAATATTACAGGAATATGACTATAGTCCAGATTTTGTTTCAGATGCTTGCATAATTCAACCCCGTCCATCAGAGGCATCATAATGTCACTTATTATCAGATCCACAGATTTCTGTTCAAGAACGTCCAACGCCTCGACCCCATTTTCCGCAATCAGTACATGATACAATGAAGACAATTGCCTGAACACAAAAGCAAGCATATCCTTATTATCTTCTACAACCAATATGGAAGCAACCTCTCTTTTATCTTTATCAGAAACTTCACGATCTTCATCATCATACCCAGGTTTCTTATGTTGTTCTTCCGAATCATCCGGAAGTGTCTGGTGTAATATTGGAATGGAAAGAATGAAACGGTTACAATCTAGCTCCCGGTCCATCACCAGCATACCTTGATGCAACTCTGCCAAGTAACGAGCCATAGCTAATCCGATGCCTGTGCCCGAGACAATATCTTTCCCGTCCCGGTATTGGACAAAGGCTTTAAAAATATTTTCACGCATTTCGATAGGGACTATATTCCCATCATTACTCATAGAGATAGTGAACACCTCATTCTTCTCATCAACAGACAAATGGAGATAAACGTATGTCCGGGCATATTTCAATGCATTAGCAAACAGATTACTGAGAATTTTGGTCAAAGCCTCTTTGTCAACAGAAGCCAACAATTCTTCCTCTGGAACTTCTACTTCAAGTTTAATTCCCCTTTGCTTTGCCAAAGTGGTGAAATACTTATAAACAGAGTGGACGATAGTACCGATATTATATTCTTTCGGATTCAATTTAAAACCTTTATTTTCCGCTTTACGGAAATCAAGTAATTGGTTTATCAGGTTCAGTAACCTCTCCACGTTCTGATCCATAATTTCCAATTCCATCCTTACATTTTCGGAGAGTTCCCTATCAGCAAGTACATTCTCCAATGGGCACTTTATCAGTGTTAAAGGAGTACGGATTTCGTGTGCCACATTTGTAAAGAAATCTATCTTAGTGGTGTAGAGTTCCTGCTCCTTTTCCTGTTCGAACTTCTCCATCTCTTTACGCTGCTTTTCAATAGTACGCTTCCTTAAATAAAAGAAGAGGGCGAAAAATGTACCGAGTATCAATAGGATATAAATCAGGTATGCCCATACGGATAAATAAAACGGGGGCAATATCCTGATCCCCAATGTGCGTACATCTGGATTCCATACACCATCACTATTCGCACCTTTCACGCGTAACATGTATGTCCCATAAGGTAAATTGGAATACGTAATAGGGCCCTTACCCGCTGTATGCCATTCGGAATCATACCCTTCCAGTCTATATAGCAGTGTATTCATGCTCGGTGACTGATAACTTATCGCAGCTATCCTGAAGGAGAACGAATTCTGATTTGACTGAAGTTCGATATGGTTTGACAAAGTGATACTTTGTTTCAATGGAGAGCCTTTTTCTCCGACTACCACCTTTTTATTAAAGAGCATAAAATCGGTAATCAAAACAGAGGGTAAAAAATCATTATCAATAAAGGAGGAGGGGGCAAAGGAGATGAAACCGTTAATACAGCCAAAATAAATCCGTCCATTCTTATCCTTATAGCTGGACTGGTAATTAAACTGGTTACTCAGCAACCCATTAGCAACTGTATACACTTTAAAACTGGAATTCTTCGGGTTAAAATGCACCAGCCCTTTATTGGTTGAAACCCAGAACAATCCCTTTTCATCTTCTTCAATCCGATAAATGACGTTGCTTGGCAGACCGATACCGTCATAACGGACAAAGGTGTTGGCGGAAGGCACAAAGCGGCAGAAGCCACCTCCTTGTGTGGTAAACCATAGCTGATTTTGACTGTCTTCAAAAATACTCAGCACCTTATTGGATGGAAGGGTGGACGAGTCTGCTTCCTCATGTACGAAATGTTCCCAACCACCTGTACGGACATTCTTTTTATAGACGCCATCGGCATAAGTTGCCAGCCATAAATTCCCCTGCTTATCCTCCTTTATATAATAAACAAACGTCCACCCAAGTTCGGGGACGCGTTTAAAACGTTCCGTATCTGGGTTGTACCGAAACAATCCTATTGTTGTTCCAAGATACAGATCGCCCGCAGTTATCCGGCAGATAGAAAAGATATCACTTGCAATATTATCATAGTGCTTTACAGCGTATGTCCTCAAATCAATACGCTTCAATCCTTTTGCAAAATTCCCAACCCACAGATAATCTCCGTCCAAATACAATCCGTGAACATTATGATAAATATCCGGATGAATGAACGGTTCGATTTTTCCAGTACTAGGATAATAATGGAAAAGCCCCTTATCTTCTGTACCTATCCAGAGTGTGCCGTCATGGGCGGCACAAAACTCCCGCACCCTTTTTCCCATTTTGTTTGATTCTTTCTGGGGATAGACTTTATCAAAGTAGGTATATTGCCGGGGGTAATAATTCACACCCCCAAAATAAGTCCCTATCCACATTCCGCCTTCACGGTCTTTGAGAATCGAATAGATGGCATTGTCAGAGATTGAATAGGGATCACCGTTGACGTTCTGCAAGTGGATGATTTTTGCCGTGTGCAGATTATAGATATAAAGTCCCGATTCGGTTCCTATCCATAATTCGTCATCTGAATAAAATGCAAGTTCCCTGATATAAATATCACCTCCCAATTCATCCTTGGAAAGAAGGGTACGGATAGTCTTATTAGTTAGGTTCACTTCTTTCAGTCCGAATACAGTTCCCACATACATGCAATTATAGGGTCCGGGGAGCAATTTATAGATGTATTCATCTCTGAAAGACACTTTTGAATCTTCTGGAAAAATCGGAGTTAAAGTTTTAAGCTTGTCTTTTGAATAATACAGATTTCCATCACGTATGTCCAACCAGCAGACATCGTCCGAATCAAAATAGAGTTGGCCGGAAGTTTTAAGGTTCAGAGTACCGGACCCGTCCGACTGATAATTAACCAACTGGCTATCCTGGGGATTGTAATAGAAGATTCCCCGCGTCTGAGTTACAACCCAGATACCTCCTTTCTGGTCCCCAGTTATCAGATTGACCGTACAGTCTATATCTATGTTTGAATTACTTATCAGAGTAAAATGCCTGACCTTTTCCATTTGTGGGCAATAGACATATAGGCCTACGTCTGTCCCAATCCATATTTGCCCAAGATTGTCTTCATACAAAGAAGTGATGAAATTATTGCCCAAGGTTCCGGATTCTTTCATGAAAGTCCGAAAAGAGATACCATCATACCGGTCAAGACCATCCTTCGTCCCAAACCACATAAATCCTTGTTTATCCTGAAGGATGGCATGGACCGTATTCTGGGATAATCCATTATTGATATCAAGTGAACGGAATGCATATTGTCCTTCATTCAGAACGGCAAGGGAATAAAGAGGCATCAAAGAAAGAAGTATTAATATAACTAAAATACGTAGTCTCTGCATTGTCTTAATTGTTAGTTTCATTAATTAACATACAACAGGATATAAGAATATCCTGAAAAGTGGATATCAGAGCTATTTCAACAGTATATTCTCAGTACGTCCCGGTGTCAGCAATTCCCAAAGGGATGCTACCGTCCAACCGGGAGCAAACATGTCATTATAATATCCTTTTCCATTCCTTCCATAATCCCAGTTGGTGTGCTGGATCACTTCCGGATAATAACCAACTTTTATCACTCCACACATATGTCCTTTATAAGGAAGTAACTGGCACATGGAAGTAGAAATGACTTCAGCAAAATCAGAGAAACGAGGTTCATTATACTCTTTGGAAAGCCAACGGAGCACATCGGCAAATTCAAAAATAAATACATCAATATGATTATTCTCCACCGAGACATTTCCCCAGCCGCGAGTTTTCAGACCGATATCACCCAACATCTGCCCGGGAGCAAACGGAACGTCCCAGACGTAATACCAGGACAAGGCAAAATAAGCCGCTTTTCGTGTCAGAGAGGCATAGTGGTTATGTTCCGTACCATTTGTTATCAATGATAAATAGTAAGTTGCCGTAGCGGTATAGAGGGAAGCTTCCTTATCCTCACAGTTTGCATCCAGCGTAGAGGAGAAATAGTCAGCCTTTGATATAAGCTCTTTTTCCAGATATTCCGCAGTACGCCGGGCAGCGGACAGATAGCGTTTGTCCTTAAAATATTTATATCCCATAACCAGAGGTAATGTAGCGGATGGAGTACTTCCTCCACTTCCGTCAACAACTGTAAAGTCATCATGGAATTTACGTGGAAAACTTCCATCTGGATTTTGCAGTTGCAAGAACATATCGAGCATTTTCTTTAAGCGTTGTTCCCAATCAGGATGGTGACGTTTATACTTCTGTTCATAATTCAGATAATGAAACATGGCATAAATTCCTTCCGACTGACGACGTATGCTATGCACTGGGCGTTCTTCTTTCACATCACTATCATTTTCCAGATTTACCCATTCACGCAAATAACCGGTTTCCGTAAAGCCATTTTCTAAGTAACTATCAAATATCTTTTTACTGCTAGCTGCAAGGTCATCACGTCCATTCTCATTGCCAAACTCCCATGCATTGAAAGCGTTTAGAAGTACGCGACCGACAAAACCTATCTCTGCTACATTCATGTTGGCACAGGCTGCCACTTTCATTTCAGGGCTGGAGTAATAGGCAAGAGCTTTGTCCCCAACAAAACTTTCCACAAAATAATTGCTCAGCACTCCTTTTATCTCTTCTGGAGAAAAAGGTATTTTCACAGGTTGGGGACGGTATGTATCATAACAATATTCCCAAGTATGGCAAATAAAATCTGAGTAGTCTGTAGCCTGCCCCTCGATAAATTCCCAGGTCAGGAGTACTGTTTCTCCTTTTTTTAGATATTGGAAAGATGTAACCTCCGGAGCCAGCGTCAACTTACGAATATAGGTTTTAGGAGCTTCTCGGTAAGGAAATCCAAAAGATAGTGTTGATGTTCCGTCATGGCTCTCAAAGCCGGTGAACCCTAGGGACGTTTTGCCCGAGAGGATGATTTCGCCTGTTTGGTGGGTAGCAAGGGCATCCCATTGAAAATCGTCCTTGCGTGCCACAGTCATATAACGTCCATCTTTCTGATTGAAGATACCGGTAAGGGGTGAGCTCAGACGATCCTCACGTACCAGCCAACTCTCTGATATATGAAATGAAGGAGCACCTTTAGGAGAACGTAAATTGCGACTATACCAGAATCCTGGTAGATAAAACATACAGTCATTATGTCGGAAGCCTGTTTTCAACTGTTGTTGATAATTAAAGTACACGTCTTCCAATGCCGTAATACTTACTACCATTACACATTTAACATTGTCACGTTCTATTCTCTCTGTAATGATTAATGGTATTTTTTCTTCAGACTCTAACAGATAGATTCCCTTATCATCAACGGCTCCTTGAAAAGCAAGGGAATAGTTTCGTGATTGATTACCGGGAACCTTCAAGGAGACTTGTGCAGATATTCTTTTATATATATCATTAACAGTCCTAGCATCAATAGTAATAGTACAGATCATCAGGCAACAAAGCATACATCTTAATTTTGTCATATAAATCAGATAATTTAGTTTATTAATATTCTTTTAATTTGCGTTCCAAAATTAGGATATTACGTATACAAAGAATGTGATTTTTTGAGCAATTATTATAAGATTTCAGTAGAATTCATAAGAAACAGCCCATTAAGTATTTATTTTTTAATCCTCTATTAAGATCCCATTACAATATACACTTATATTTTTATTGGGATATTTAATACTACAAATGTAAATGTGTCAGAATGCGGGCACAACCTCAGGTCCCTAGCCTTTGTATTGACGAGACTTCTTTAAGCTGCGGAGAATTATATACTGTTGTCACTAACCGTGCGGGGCGTGGTGGCAGAGGCACCCTTGTGGCCATGATACGTGGCACGAAGTCTGAAGACGTCATAAAGGTGCTTGAAATGATTCATGTCTCCAAGCGCAAGACAGCCAAAGAGGTCACTTTAGATCTTTTGCCGACCATGATGCGGATCGTCTGAACGGCTTTTCCCAATGCCACTATGACAGGTTATCGGTTTCATGTACCTTAATTCCGCAATACTATTGTAAATTAAATCTTTTAAGTAGAGGTTGTGTCAAAACGCTGACACACCTCTTTTAAATGCTATTTAATGCGAAATTACAAAAATACGCATTTAGATGGAGGCAAACTGTTTGCGCCATTGGCTAGGTGACATGCCCGTTTTTTGTTTGAATATACGATAAATCCATGTGTGGGATGAGAAACCGCACTCTGTGGAAATAGCGTCAATGCTATATTCGGGGTTGGCTTTCATCATGCGAACAGCCTCATTAAAACGAATGTCGCTAAGCCAGGTTCTAAAATTGGTGTATTCTGACTGATTGAAGTATTCTGTCAGTTCGTTTTTCTTGTATCCCAACTTGGTAGCTAGCGAATAGATGTTAACTTCATAGTCCTTATAAAATCCCTCTTCACACCATTTCTTGAGGGCTAATTCTATTTCCATCTTTCTATTAGCTGTCAAGATATTTGTGCCATGAGTGTTCTTGCCGTCTTTCATGTCTTCTGCTTCCGTGACTTTTGCTTCTGCGTCATTTTCCTCAGGAATGACTTCTTTGGGTGTGATGTAATAGCCCATAGCAATGAAAGTGTGGACGAAAAAGATGACAGAGAGTAATATCAAGGGACCTATTATATATAATAAGGTATTGAAGAGGATTGCTACAGGAAGGAGTCCAGCAGCAAAGTATAGCAAAATGATGCTGGCTTGCGAATAGCGCACGTATGGAATCAAGTCGATTCCGAAATTCTCCATGAGCTTCTGCTTTCGGGCTTTTGTTTCTTTGCGAATGATAAGAATAAAATATGCCATGCTAGCCACAAAAAGACCGAGCATCACATAGAGCATATTGCCAATGTGTAAACTTTGACTTTTGAACATGCCAATGACGAAAACTATGGCGATGAGTATGTATGCCATCATACCACGTAAACAATACCGTCGCACTTTGTTGCCTGTGCTCTCTATGTTGATTATGGAGAGAGTGATGGCAAATGCCACTGGAGTATAGAACAATATGTTGAATGCTGCGCCCACATCGGTACCTTGTGCACGGAGTCCATGAATCATCTGTAAGAGGTAGTGGACGGAGAAGAATAGCATGGATGCAACGAGAATCCATCTTGATATTTCGTAGCGCCACACCTTCCATCTCACCTGCAAACTTGCCATGGCTAATTGCAATGCTAGCATGGCTGTAATGACGCAACATACAAGTTGTAATATGAATAACGATTTCATAGTATTGTTATTACCTTAATTCCGCAACACTATAAATTTTAACTTTTATAATATCCTGAACAACAAAAAGTTCTTGGACAAGCCAAGCGGCAAAGCCGAGCGGCTCAGGATTTTGTCATGTCAAAGGATTCACTTAACTTAGTGTTGCAAAAATAGTCAAACAAAACCTCATCAAGCATGGTAAAAGTACAAATAAAATCCGAGAAACTCACATCTTTTGGTGGTATATTTCCAATTATGGAGAAATTCGACAGGATGTTGTCTTGTACAATAGACTCTACTTTAGGTTTGCGTAGCAAAGTGTATGGCTATCAATATAGCGAGATAATACGTTCTCTGATGTGCGTATATTTCTGTGGAGGGTCATGTGTCGAAGACGTGACCTCACACCTTATGGAAGCACTTTGCTTGCATCCACCCCTCCGTACATGCAGCGCAGACACAATACTTAGGGCCATTCGTGAATTGACCACACCGAATCTGACCTACAGGTCTGATTCGGGCAAAAGCTACGACTTCAACGTGGCTTCCGACCTTAACAATCTGCTTGTCAATGCATTGCTGGCAACTGGACAGTTGCTGCCAGACAATGAATATGACTTTGATTTTGACCACCAGTTCATTGAGACGGAGAAATTTGACGCAAAAATAACCTACAAGAAGTTTACCGGTTACAGTCCAGGAATAGCAACGGTCGGCGATGTCATCGTCGGGATAGAGAACCGCGACGGCAATACCAATGTCCGTTTCCATCAGGAAGACACTCTAAAACGTATTTTTGAGCGTTTGGAGAATGCCAGAATACATATAAACCGTGCGAGGATGGATTGTGGCTCATGCTCTGAGGCTATGGTGGAAATGGTGGAGAAGCACAGTCGGCATTTTTATATCCGCGCAAACAGGTGTGTATCGTTGTATGACGATATCTTTGCCTTGCGCGGATGGAAGACCGAATACATAAACGGTCACGAGTTTGAGATATGCTCCATCATTGCAGAGAAATGGGTCGGCAAAGCGTACCGCCTTGTCATACAGCGGCAAAGAAGCATCAACAAGGAACTCGACCTGTGGGAAGGGGAATATACATACAGATGCATACTGACAAATGACTATACTTCGACAGACCGTGACATCGTGGAGTATTACAACAAGCGTGGCGGTGCTGAGCGTGTATTGGACGACATGAACAACGGCTTTGGCTGGAAACGGCTGCCAAAATCGTTCATGGCGGAAAACACGGTGTTCCTGCTTCTGACCGCTTTAATACGAAACTTTTACAGACACCTCATATCTGACGCAAACATGAAGAGCTTTGGACTTAAACGCACAAGCAGAATCAAAACTTTTGTATTCAAGTATGTTTCTGTCCCTGCAAAATGGATTAAGACTGCAAGACAGCACATACTGAACATATACACAAGCAATGATGCATACATGATGGCCTTCAAATTTGATTTTGGGTAGCCTCAAATCTTCGTGGCCTTTTGCGTATTGCCTCAAGTCGCATCATGGGGTAAGGGGATTTTGTCTCTTGCGACTGCACCATTAGGGTTCTTTACGAAAACGAGTCGTTTTAGAGAGGTATCTGCAACCCCAGATATCAAAAATATTACAGGTTGCGGATTTTAGGATGTACAAAAGCTCTTTTATGAGGCAATTGATGAACTCAGGATTACTTATCGCTGAAGGGCACGGGATTTGGAGAGCGGAGAGCGATGAAATTCAGTGGCGCAGAGAGTAAAATAATAAAAAAGTTGGATTTTTATTGACGCGAATCAATTCTTTTAGTATTTTTGCCTTGTCTTTTACCAAAAAAGATTAATAACAGTAAGCGTTAGGCATTATCCATGTTCAGGAAATCCCCAATTTCAAGACAACAATTGGATAATACATCAGGTGTCCCTATGCACTATTATATCTTGTTAGCATATATAGGCGTGGGGCTTTGTGTATTATATGTTGTTGAGTATGGGGATACTTCTGAACGGTAATACCAAAGTTCCCACGCTTAACTTTATATAAACACAACTTCAGGGAACAGAGTTGTCATATAATCGCATTATGAAAGCAATTTGTTTCAAAACCGGACAGGTCCTGCCTTCCGTTTTCATTCCTCTGTCTGTTACTGTCTTTAGTGGAATTCTCTGCCTTTTTGTTTCCATTCCTGCCCCTTTTCGGGACTTGCGGCTATTATTACACAAATTACATGCCAAACAGTTTCTCTGAATCCATTTATGGCATTCAATAATCCCCCTGGACATACAGAAGAGGAACTTTGGCAACAAATACTCTCCCTGTCAAGGGAATTGCAGGAATGCAGGGCCTGCCTGCACTATCATAATACGCTGGATTACATATACGACAAGATCAACATGATAGAGAAAGAACTGGATATCTTGTTGAGAATGTTGTAGGGATCTTGTGACAAAAAGGCATGATAATTATACATTTTTATGACTATTTGTCTCGCAAGCATTAAAATTCATTTTACAACTCCATAAGAGTCCGATTTACAGATGCTATCACATAAATTCATGATTATTGCAGGATATGAATTACGATTTATTTTGTCTAATTTCAAATATCAGAACAGCCATGGATAAACGAATTGAATATGCGATGAACACATTGATCAATACAGAAATCTGGTCAACTAACCTGTACCTGTCATTGCAGGTCTATTTTGAGGGGCAGCAACTTCCGATATTGGCCTCATGGCTAAGTGCACAGGCACAGGACAATATGGGCAAGGTCTATCAGATGATGAACCGCATCTATCATGAAGGAGGTGCTGTAACCATCCATGAAATCAGGCGCGACATCCGGCAATGGCCGACACCGCTGGCTGCCTTGAACACCCTGCTTGAACATGAACAATATATATCCCGTCAGATATCCGAACTTCACGTACTATGCCAGAATACGGATTCATCCATCCATTCTTTCATCAAGGGGCTGTACACAAAACGGATATATGTAAGTACGGCGTTTATGGAATTGTTGCGTATCCTGGCCATGGAATATGAACGCAGGCTGCCCTGCTTCATATGATGTGTCAAATCGTGTAACCTGACCGGAGTTTATTGTTCACAGAGAAAATAATGGTCTAAAAATAAAACAAGTATCATCCTATGGATATATTCGCATACTCAATGTTGTGTTTCACTTCGTTGTTCACATTGATGGACCCCCTCGGAGTGATGCCGGTTTTCCTGCAGATGACCGAGGGCATGAGTGCCGGAGAACGCCGGAGCATCGCCTTAAAATCCTGCGCCCTCACGTTCGTCATACTGGTACTTTTCACCTTGTGCGGCAGGTTCCTGTTCCATTTTTTCGGGATCTCGACCAATGGTTTCCGGATTGCGGGAGGTATCATCATCTTTAAAATCGGATATGACATGCTGCAGGCACACTTCACCCATGTGAAACTGAACGAGAACGAGAAAAAAGAATATTCCAGGAACATCACCGTCACGCCTCTTGCCGTTCCGATGCTGTGCGGTCCGGGTGTAATTTCAAGCGGCATAACACTGATGGAAGATGCCCCTGAGCATATTTTCAAAATTGCACTGGTTTGCGTGATCGCCCTAGTCTGTCTCCTCTCTTTCATTATCCTTTGCGTGTCAACGCGGCTTTTGAAAATTCTTGGAGAAACCGGAAATAATGTGATGATGAGACTGATGGGGCTTATTCTGATGGTCATCGCCGTGGAATGTTTCATAAACGGGATGCAACCTGTCCTGACAGATATTTTGAGACAAGCACACGCTTGCCCCTGAATATGAAAAATAAAAAATAGTACCAACATTAAAAATTAGATTCATTATGACCGAGAATTTACAAAAGGCCCTGAACGGGCAGATTACTGCGGAATTATGGTCCGCCAACCTGTATCTTTCAATGTCCTTCTATCTGGAAAAGGAAGGTTTTTCCGGCATGGCCCGCTGGATGCGCAAGCAATCGGCGGAAGAGACAGGACACGCATGTGCCATCGCCGAATATATGGCCAAACGTGAGGCGGAGGCAAAAGTGGACAAGGTCGATGTGGTTCCACAGGGTTGGGGCAGTCCCACCGAAGTCTTTGAACATGCCTTGGAACACGAGAGACATGTTTCCAGATTGATTGACGAACTGGTACATCTGGCTTCCGAGGAGAAAGACAATGCCACCCGTGATTTTCTTTGGGGATTTGTCAGGGAGCAGGTGGAGGAAGAGGCGAATTTCCTGAACATCGTAAACCTGATGAAGAAAGCCGGAGAGAGCGGCATCCTTTTCATGGATGCAAAACTGGGGGAACGCCAGTCCTGATTTGGAATAAAAAAACGACTGACATGAGCACGATTATTGATTTGTTGGGAACGCAGGCAGGATACTACCTGGACCATGTATGCAAGACAATAGACAAGAAACTCATCCATATCCCCGAGCCGAATATGATAGACAAGGCATGGGTGGATTCCGACAGGAATATACGCACCTTGGAGAGCCTGCAAGCCCTGTACGGGCACGGGCGTCTGGCCAATACCGGGTATGTCTCCATCCTGCCGGTGGATCAGGGGATAGAACATTCTGCAGGAGCGTCTTTCGCCCCCAATCCGCTTTATTTCGATCCCGAAAACATCATAAAGCTGGCCATTGAAGGAGGATGCAACGCCGTGGCATCCACATTCGGAGTTCTGGGAGCTGTGGCACGTAAGTACGCCCATAAGATTCCTTTCATCGTGAAGTTGAACCATAACGAGCTGCTGACTTATCCGAACAGTTATGACCAGGTCATGTTCGGTACAGTGAAGGAGGCATGGAACATGGGTGCCGTTGCCGTGGGGGCAACTATCTATTTCGGTTCGGAACAAAGCCGCCGCCAGATTGTGGAGGTCTCACAGGCGTTTGAATATGCCCATGAGTTGGGGATGGCCACGGTATTGTGGTGTTATCTGAGAAACAGCAGTTTTAAGAAAGACGGGATTGACTATCATGCGGCAGCAGATCTGACAGGGCAGGCCAACCATATCGGGGTCACCATCAAGGCTGATATCGTGAAGCAGAAGCTGCCGTCCAACAATGGAGGTTTTAAAGCCATCGGATTCGGTAAGACCGACGGGCGTATGTATACGGAACTGGTCTCCGACCATCCGATAGACCTCTGCCGCTACCAGGTGGCCAACGGGTATATGGGAAGGGTTGGCCTGATCAATTCGGGGGGCGAGTCCCATGGGACATCTGACCTGCATGATGCCGTCGTAACCGCAGTGGTGAACAAACGTGCCGGAGGTATGGGACTTATCTGTGGGAGAAAAGCCTTCCAGAAGACGATGAAAGACGGGGTCTCGCTTCTGAACACCATTCAGGATGTCTATCTGGATCCTTCGATAACCGTTGCATAAAAACTATATGGCATGAAAAGGATCGTATTGTTGAGACATGGCGAGAGCCTATGGAACAAGGAAAACCGCTTTACCGGTTGGACCGATGTAGACCTGAGTGATAAGGGGATCGCAGAAGCCTGTAAAGCCGGTGATATGCTGAAAGAAGCGGGATTCTCTTTTGAGGCGGCTTACACATCCTATCTGAAACGGGCTGTGAAAACGTTGAATTGTGTTCTGGACCGTCTCAATGAAGACTGGATCCCGGTGGAGAAAAGCTGGAGGTTGAACGAGAAACACTACGGCATACTTCAGGGACTTAACAAAAGGGAGACAGCAGACAAATATGGCGAGGAACAAGTCCATATCTGGCGGAGAAGTTACGGCGTGTCGCCCGAGCCGGTGAAGGAAGACGATCCCCGCTATCCGGGGAACGACACCCGTTACGCCGGTGTTCCCGAAATGGAACTGCCACGGACTGAATCCCTGAAGGATGCCGTCATGCGTGTCATGCCCTATTGGGAATGTGTCATCCTACCCACATTGATGCATAGGGACAACCTGCTTGTCGTTGCCCATGGAAACAGTCTGCGCGGGATAGTCAAGCATCTCAAGAATATTTCCGATACGGACATATCCCTCTTGAACCTGCCCACGGCAGTACCTTATGTATTCGAATTTGATGAACGGCCGGTGCTTGTCAGGGACTATTTCCTCGGAGACCAGGAGGAGATACGGAGACGGACGGAGGCTGTAGCCGAACAAGGTATGATCAGACGATAAGAGTCAGTCAATCAGACTGATTTGTATTGTCTTTTTGAATATTTTATTTATTAACAATTTAAAAAAGGAGGTAAAAATGGTACCTGTAAAAACAAACTCAAACTGGTTGCCGAGTATTTTTAACGATTTCTTCGAGAATGAGTGGCTGGCAAAAACGGGAGTTACGGCTCCTGCCATCAATGTCATTGAGAATGACAAGGACTACAAGGTTGAAATGGCGGCTCCCGGAATGACAAAGGATGATTTCAAGGTGAATGTTGACGAGAACAACAACCTGACAATCTGCATGGAAAAGAAAGAAGAGAAGAAGGAGGAGAAGAAAGACAAGAAGTATCTCCGCCGCGAATTCTCATATTCCAAGTTCCAGCAGACCATCCTGCTGCCTGAAAATGTGGAGAAGGATAAGATCTCCGCAAAAGTCGAACACGGGATTCTGTCCATTGAAATCCCGAAAATGAAGGAGGAAGAAAAACAAAAAACTTCCAAGGCTATCGAGGTTAAATAATTCCATATCTGGAATGGTGTAAGGCCGGACAGGCTTTTCCTGTCCGGAGAGCCGTCCGGCCTTTAACAGGCACTTCCGGAACAGGGAACCGGCACAACCGATGAAGGAATTCAATTTTGAAAAAGAACTACTTGGCGTACAGGACGAACTGTTCCGTTTTGCGTACAAACTGACAGCTAACAGGGAGAAGGCGGAAGACCTGTTGCAGGATACCCTGCTCAAGGCAATGCTTCACAAAGAAAGTTACAACAAGAACACAAATTTCAAAGGGTGGCTGTTTATCATCATGCGTAACACGTTTATCAACGGTTACCGGGCGGAGGTCGGTCATACCCGTCTGTACATATCCTCCGATCCTGCATATTATTCGCGGATCATGGACGAGTCCCGTACAGAGGAGGTGGACAAGAACTATGACCTGGAAAAGATACGTAATGCCATCAAAAGTATACCGGAGTCGCATTTCATACCTTTTGAGATGTACCTGTCAGGGTTCAAATACCGTGAGATAGCGGAAAGAACCGGTGTGAGTTTGGGAACCATAAAGAGCCGTATTTTTCACTGCCGGAAAAAACTGAAAGCTATATTGGCAGAATGAAACAAAACAAGAACTGAGATAGATGAAAAAAGATGAATATATAGGAATTCTGACTTCCGGAGGGGACGCTTCCGGAATGAACGCGGCTATCCGTGCCGTGACCCGCGCCGCTATTTTTAACGGATTTAAAGTGAAAGGAATTTATAGAGGTTACGAGGGGCTGATTGCCGGTGAAGTGAAAGAACTCACTACGGAAGACGTAAGCAGCATTATCCAGAGGGGAGGTACCATACTGAAAACAGCCCGCTCCGAGACTTTCATCACTCCCGAAGGACGCAAGAAAGCTTATGAGATCATACAGAAAGAGAACATCAATGCATTGATAATTATCGGTGGAGACGGTTCCCTGACGGGAGCCCGGATCTTTGCGGAGGAGTATGATGTGACGTGCATAGGATTGCCCGGCACCATTGACAATGATCTGTACGGCACCGATTTTACCATAGGATATGATACGGCCCTGAACACCATCGTGGAGTGTGTGGACAAAATCCGGGATACGGCCACCTCGCACGACCGCATTTTCTTTGTCGAGGTGATGGGGCGTGATGCGGGCTTCCTGGCACAAAACAGCGCAATAGCTTCCGGTGCTGAAGCGGCCATCATTCCGGAAGACCGGACGGACGTGGACCAGTTGGAAACATTCATCGGACGTGGATTCAGAAAGACGAAAAACAGCAGCATCGTAATTGTGACCGAAAGTCCTGAAAACAAGAATGGAGGTGCCATGTATTACGCCGACCGGGTAAAGAAGGAATATCCCGGATATGATGTCAGGGTTTCTATCCTGGGCCATCTGCAACGGGGTGGCGCTCCGAGTGCCAATGACCGCATACTGGCAAGCCGGCTGGGTGAAGCCGCAATCCAGGCCTTGATGGAAGGCCAGCGAAATGTTATGATAGGCATACGGAACAACGAGATTGTTTATGTTCCTTTTGTCCAGGCAATCAAAAAGGACAAGCCTATTGACAAAAGCCTGATCCGGGTCCTTAACGAATTATCGATCTAAAATAACCGTTAATATGTCAGAAGTTGCTCCTTTAATATCGGATCTTGCCATAATTCTGATTATTGCCGGTATTGTAACCGTCATTTTCAAGTGGCTGAAGCAACCGGTCATATTGGGCTACATTGTAGCCGGTATTATGGCGGGTCCTTCCGTTTCCCTGGTCCCGACTGTTTCCGATCCTGCCAATATCAAAATATGGGCGGACATCGGTGTCATTTTTCTGCTGTTCGCGATGGGACTGGACTTTTCGTTCAAGAAATTGATAAATGTGGGCATTACGGCTATCGTTGCCACTGTCACTATTGTATGTGGCATGATGTTCATAGGCTATACAGCGGGGAATGCAATGGGGTTCTCCCACATGAGCAGTATTTTTCTGGGTGGAATGTTGTCCATGTCGTCCACGGCCATCGTATTCAAGGCCTTCAATGACATGGGACTTCTCCAACAGAAATTCACCGGCATTGTCTTGGGGATTCTTGTCATCGAAGATCTGGTGGCGGTAGTGATGATGGTTATTCTTTCCACGTTGGCGGTAGGCAAACATTTTGAAGGGAAGGAGATGCTGGAAAGTATATTGAAGCTGGCCGCTTTCCTGATTTTCTGGTCGGCATTGGGTATCTATCTGATACCTACCCTGCTGAAGAAGATACGCCGTTTCACCAGCAACGAGATTTTATTGATAACCTCTCTGGGACTTTGCCTGGGAATGGTGATGATTGCGACAAAAGCGGGATTTTCTGCCGCATTGGGAGCCTTTGTCATGGGGTCCCTGCTGGCAGAGACCGTTGAAGCGGAAAAAATCGCACATATCGTACAGCCGGTAAAAGACCTGTTCGCTTCCATATTTTTCGTGTCGGTGGGAATGATGATCGATCCTGCCATGATGTGGGAATATGCCGTCCCTATTCTTATCCTGACATTGCTGGTACTGTCCGGTCAGGTCCTGTTCGGGAGCTTTGGTGTCCTGCTTTCCGGCCAGCCGTTGAAAATTGCCATACAGTCCGGCTTTTCACTGACACAGGTCGGTGAGTTCGCATTCATCATCGCATCTTTAGGCGTCAGTCTGAATGTCACGGACAAGTATCTCTATCCGGTCATAGTGGCCGTATCTGTCATAACGACTTTTCTTACCCCCTATATGATACGGCTTTCGGAACCGGCATACCGGTTTATAGACATCCACATGCCTGGATTCCTGAAAGATTATCTCGTACACTATACGTCCGGGGCAATGACTGTAAAACACCAGGGCACTTGGCATAAACTGATCCGGTCTATGCTGGTGTCTGTCACACTCTATCTGGTCGTATGCGTTTTTTTCATCACTTTATATTTTTCCTATGTGCATCCTTTGATTAGGAAAAGTCTGCCGGGAATGGAAGGGAACTTGTTGGGCTTCATCATCATCTTTCTTGTCATATCCCCGTTTCTATGGGCCATCATCATGAAAAAGAACAATTCAGCCGAGTTCCGTAAACTCTGGACGGACAACAAGTTCAACAGAGGGCCTTTGGTATCAATCGTACTTGTCAAAATACTGATTTGCACGATTATCATGATGAGTATCATTACCCATCTTTTCAATGTTGCCTTGGGAGCCGGGCTGGTAGTTTCTTCCCTTATCATTGCCGTCATTTATTTCTCCAAGCGGATCAAGAAACGGTCGCTGACTATAGAGAGACAATTTATGGCAAACTTTCAAGGGACGGATGGGAATGGACTTTCTACAGAAAGTGATACAGGCTCCACCCTTGGCAGCAATATCCCGTTCAAGGAATTACATTTGGCGGATTTCACAGTATCCCCTGATTCCATATATGTGGGCAGAACATTAAAAGAAAGCAGCCTGCGCACCTTGTTTCAGATAAATGTGATTTCAATCACCCGTGGAGAAAAACGCCTGGATATACCACAAGGGGAAGAGCATCTCTATCCATATGACAAGGTTACGGTCGTAGGTACGGACCGGCAGTTGGAAAGCTTCCGGACATCCATGGAGCAAAAGAAGGTAGAAAGGAACGGGAACGGAACATCCTCGCAGGATGAGATGGAAATAGGGCAATTTCCTGTCGAAGGAGGTTCACCATTGATCGGAAAGACGATCCGGGAGGCAGACATATCGGATAGCATCATTATCGGAATAGAGAGGAGTACCGTGAATATTATGAATCCAGACCCTGATACAATTTTCAAGGAGAATGATACGGTATGGATTGTCGGTAAACGAAAAATAATAAAAGGATTGAATAAAGATTAGAACTTATTTAATTTAATATAAAATGTCATGGAATATTCAAGTTATAATGTAAATACCCCTCAATGGAGGGAGATTACAGTAGGTTCACATCTTCCTGCAGAACTGCGGAAGCTTGCAGAAATCGCACATAATCTCTGGTGGACATGGAATGATGACGTAAAGAAACTGTATTGTGATTTGGACCCGGGACTTTGGAAAGAGGTGGAACAGAATCCGGTATTGTTTCTGGAGCGGATAAATTATGAAAAGCTGGTAGCGCTGGCACATGATGAGAACTTTGTCTATAAAATGGATGCCGTCTATTCCGCCTTCAAAAAATACATCGATGTGGAACCGGACCACCAGCGCCCGTCAATAGCTTATTTCAGCATGGAATACGGCTTGGATGAAGTTCTTAAGATATATTCCGGTGGTTTGGGAATGTTGGCGGGGGATTACCTGAAAGAGGCGTCGGACAGCAATGTGGACCTTTGTGCCATAGGACTTTTGTACCGTTACGGTTATTTTGACCAGTCGCTTTCCATGGACGGCCAGCAGACAGTCAATTATAAAGCGCAGAATTTCGGGCAGCTCCCGATTGAAAAGGTAATGCAACCGGATGGGAAACAACTGGTAATCCACGTCCCCTATGCCGACAGTTTTGTGGTACATGCCAATGTTTGGAAAGCCAGTGTGGGGCGTATCCCCCTTTATCTGCTGGATACGGACAATGAACTCAACAGCGAGTTTGACCGCCCTATCACTCACCATCTGTATGGAGGTGACTGGGAGAATCGGCTAAAACAGGAAATTCTGCTTGGCATAGGCGGGATGATGACGCTGAAAGCTTTGGGTATAACGAAGGATGTATATCACTGTAATGAGGGGCATGCCGCATTGATCAATATCCAGCGGCTTTGTGATTACATAAATGGCGGCTTGAATTTTGGGCAGGCCATGGAGCTGGTACGTGCTTCCTCACTTTATACCGTACATACTCCCGTACCCGCTGGTCATGATTATTTTGACGAAGGGCTTTTCAATAAATATATGAAGGGATATCCTGGCAAGTTGGGTATAACCTGGGATAACCTGATGGATCTCGGGCGTCACAATCCGGGAGACAAGGAGGAACGTTTCTGCATGTCTGTCTTCGCCTGCAAGACCTGCCAGGAGGTAAACGGCGTCAGCAAGTTACATAAATCGGTATCCCAGCAAATGTTTGCGCCGATCTGGAAGGGATACTTCCCGGAAGAGAACCATGTGGGTTATGTAACCAACGGGGTACATCTGCCTACCTGGTGTGCGGCAGAATGGAAAAAGCTTTTCAAGGACAATTTTGATGAGAACTTTTTCTGTGACCAGTCCAATCAGAAAATCTGGGAGGCTGTCTATGGCATCCCAGATGAAGAGATATGGAATACCCGGTTAAAACAGAAAGCAAAATTGCTGGACTATATCAAAAGCAAATGCAGCAAGGACTGGCTCAGGAGTCAGGTTGATCCGGCATTGAGCGTTTCCATTTTTGAGAGATTCAATCCCGATGCCCTTCTAATAGGTTTCGGACGCCGTTTTGCTACATATAAGAGGGCTCATCTTCTGTTCACGGATATAGACCGACTTGCTAGGATCGTGAATAATCCGAAATATCCGGTACAGTTCATCTTTGCAGGCAAAGCCCATCCCAATGACGGTGCCGGGCAGGGACTGATCAAGCAAATCGTGGAAATATCCCGGCGCCCGGAATTTTTAGGTAAAATCATATTCTTGGAGAATTACGACATGGACCTGGCGCGCCATCTTATCTCGGGTGTGGATATCTGGATGAATACCCCTACGCGGTTGGCAGAAGCTTCGGGTACGTCGGGCGAGAAGGCATTGATGAACGGTGTGCTTAATTTCTCCGTGCTGGACGGTTGGTGGTATGAAGGATACCGCAAGGATGCCGGATGGGCACTGACCGATAAAAGTACTTATCAGAATGAACAGTACCAAAACCAGCTGGATGCCGAAGCCATCTATTATTTGTTGGAGCATGACATCCTGCCACTATATTACGAGCATGGGGGGAAGAACTATTCGGAAAACTGGGTCAAGTATATCAAGAACTCAATCGCACAAATCGCTCCCCATTTTACCATGAAAAGACAGTTGGACGACTACTATGACAGGTTCTATAACAAGCTGTCAGAGCATTTCCATATTCTGGCAGCCGACAACTTTGCGAAGGCGAAAATGATGGCTGACTGGAAAGCAAACGTCCGGAGCAGATGGGATGCCATAGAAATCAAATCCATAGAGGCTGGGAATGGGCTGAATGCCACGGTTGAAGCCGGAAAGGAATATGAGGTGACGGTTGTCGTTGATGAGAAAGGCCTGGATGACGCAATCGGAATAGAATCGGTCATTATCAGGCATGAAGGCGGTCAGGATCACATATATGAGGTAATTCCCCTTTCGTCAGTTTCCAAGAATGGGAATTTATATACCTTTAAGGCGACATCCGGCATTTTCAACGCTGGAAGCTTCAAGCAGGCCTTCCGTATGTATCCCAAGAATGCTTTGTTACCTCACCGGCAAGATTTCTGTTATGTACGATGGTTTTAATGAACAGTAAAAGGATATGCAAAAACAACGTATGAGCGGGCAAAATCAAAAAACAGATAAACGGATAGCATGGTCGATCATCATCATGAACTTCACGGGAGTGTATGACTACGAGGCGTTTGCCCGGAACAATAAGTTTATATGGCTGGACTGTCGTCATCTTTATGGTACAGAGGGCTACTGTGACAGGGATGGTACTTTGGCTTTGAAGCGGATGATTGCTGATTATCCGGCGGAGGGAGTCCATTTCATCGATTCAGGCAATTATCATTATTTGACTAAATTCTGGACAGACAAACTCGAAACTCCGTTTTCGCTGATTGTGTTCGACCACCATCCCGATATGCAGCCACCGTTGTTTGACAACATACTTTCTTGCGGAAGTTGGGTAAAGGATATATTGGACCATAACAACAACTGCAAGAAAGTAATTATCGTAGGTGCTTCAGACAAACTGATACAGGCTGTGCCGAAAGGATATGAAAGACAAGTCCGGTTTTACAGTGAAACTACGCTCATGCACGAAGAGGGTTGGCAGGACTTTTCTTCCGGACATATCAACGGGCCGGTTTACATTTCCATAGACAAGGATGTCTTGAATCCGGCTTCGGCAGCAACAAACTGGGATCAAGGTTCTCTCAGCTTATGGGAATTGGAGAAACTGCTGGCTGTTATTCTTCAGAAAGAACAGGTAGTGGGCATTGACATCTGTGGGGAATGCTCCACAACACTCAATCTTTTTGAAGAAAAACGGGAAACCATCATGGATAGCCGGGCAAACAAAGAATTGCTCAGACTTATCCGGTCATCCTCCGGCCTTCAATAGAATTAGTTTTTTCTTGTTATTATAATTTATCATATAAAAATAATTTAGCTTTATGAAAACAATTGTTCGAAGAATTGGGCTTGTTGCACACGATGCAATGAAAAAAGACATGATAGAGTGGGTTCTCTGGAACTCGGAACGTCTGATAGGACATAAATTCTATTGTACGGGTACAACCGGTACACTAATTAAAAAAGCCCTTGAAGAAAAACATCCTGAAATCAAATGGGATATCACAATCCTGAAATCTGGTCCTTTAGGAGGTGACCAGCAAATTGGTTCGCGGATCGTAGAAGGAGAAATAGACTATCTGTTCTTTTTTACAGATCCGATGACACTACAGCCGCACGATACGGATGTGAAAGCATTGACCAGACTGGCTGGAGTTGAAAATATTGTTTTCTGCTGTAACCGTTCGACTGCGGACCACATTATTACGAGTCCTTTATTCACTGACCCAACTTACGAACGTATTCATCCGGATTATACCAATTACACGCAGCGTTTTGAAAACAAGGGAATCATATCTGAAGCAGTGGAGCAAGTGAAAAAGCGGAGGAATAAAAGTGAGAATAACATTTCCAAATGAACTGTAATAAGTAGTAGCATATTTATAAGGCTATCTAAGAAACAAGTTGTTTACATCTTTCAGAACTGGTATCTACTGAATGGTAATCTGCTTCCACCAACCAGAAGGGTTGGTGGAAAGAAACCACTTATAAAATATTTCGCTTCCTTTATGCATCCCAGTCGAAAAAGGACAAGGGCATTGCGGGTGTACATCACTCCTTTCACCTTCTTGTTTAGTCCTTCCAGCAAAGTCTTGCTACCAGTTTTTTCTGGAACTACCTTGTGAAAAATTATGCGAAAATCGCCTTTCTGTGCCCGGATTCATCCGCAGGATCCCATGCCAAAGGGACATGGAACATGCCGGTAGCTTATCCCCCACGACTCCGGAGCATCAGGGGGTAGGGACGGTTTGGCGGCAGGTTGCCGTTAAACCGTACGATTTTCGTTTAACGAAAACACAACTTGCTGTCCGCAGGAGCGGACCA
>ERZ773188.144-NODE-144-length-82227-cov-4.307319_pt1 | contig 82227 bp, 68 predicted proteins | sample MGYA00581011_ERZ773188 | MGnify/ENA primary metagenome ERZ773188 (study PRJEB29015, sample SAMEA2737798) | human gut metagenome | biome: human gut; feature: human-associated habitat; material: faeces | place: China | collected 2012 ...
GATTCCCCCGGGCAGGCTGCTGTTGTCTTTGGCCACCGGGACCAAGTCCCCCTGGGAAACGTTCTGTGCCCCTGTGACAATTTGAAGGGGAGTGCCTTCTCCCACATCCACCTGACAAATCCACATGTGATCGGAGTTTTCATGGCGCCTGATCTCCACCACGCGGCCAACCACCACGTTGGAAATTTCTTCCCCTTCTACCTCTGTAACCTCCACCTTGGAGCCGGAGAGGGTCATATCCTCGGCAAAAGCCCGGTCTTTGGCCTCCACGGGGACAAACTCATTCAGCCATTTTCTTGACAGTAACATCGTAGCACTCTCCTTTCTTAAAACTGCTCCAGGAAGCGGACGTCGTTTTCAAAAATCAAGCGCAGGTCAGCAATCTTAAACCGGCGCATTGCCATGCGCTCCAGCCCCATGCCGAATGCCCAGCCTGAATAGACTTCGGGATCAATGCCGGACATCTCCAAGACCTTGGGGTGGATCATCCCGGCACCCAGCACCTCAATCCAGCCCTCTCCCTTGCAGGTGGGACAGCCTACACCGCCGCATTTATGGCACTGGACATCCATCTCACAGGAAGGCTCTGTAAAGGGGAAGTGGTGGGGACGGAACCGGGTTTTGGTGCCTGCTCCATAGAGCTGCTCCATCACAGCGTTCAAGGTTCCCTTCAGGTCCGCCATGGTAATGTTCTTATCAATCACCATGCCCTCCACCTGGTGGAACATAGGGGAATGGGTGGCATCTACCTCATCCTTCCGGTATACCCGGCCAGGGGCCAAGATGCGGATGGGGAGAGGCTTGGTCTCCATGGCATGGACCTGCATGGGAGAGGTCTGGCTGCGGAGCATCACCCGACTGTCCTGATCGAAATAGAAGGTATCCGACCAGTCTCGGGAAGGATGGCCCTCCTCTGCGTTCAGACGGTCAAAATTGTAGTATGCCAATTCCACTTCCGGGCCATCCAGAATGGTAAAGCCCATCCCCACAAAAATGTCCTTGATTTCGTCCAGGGCAATATACATGGGGTGCTGATGTCCCAGCTTGGTCCGTTGACCAGGGATGGTTACATCCACCGCCTCTGCTTCCAGGCGGGCCTCCAGCTTAATTTCCTCAATCTTTTTTTTCTGGGCGTCAATCTCCGCGGTCAGTCTTTCCCGCACTTCATTGGCCAGCTGACCAATGACAGGGCGCTCTTCCGCGCTGAGCTTTCCCATTTGCTTGAGCACAGCGGTGAGTTCTCCCTTTTTGCCCAGGTATTTGACCCGAAGTGCCTCCAAATCCACCGATTCCTTGGTGACGGCCAAGGCGGCCAAGGCCTCTTGTTTGATCTTTTCCAGTTGTTCCTTCATTCTGCTTCCTCCCAAATAAAAAAGCCCTTCCTCCCGTAAAAACGGGACGAAAGGCAACATTCTTCCGCGGTACCACCCGAACATTCGTACAGAAACCCATACGCACTTCATTGTCTGATAACGGTGGACCAACCGCCGGCGTATTTCCCCGCCGAAACTCCAGGGCGAACCAAGCAGCCGTTTCCCGGAACGGCTTTCAGCCGATGACCGTTCCTCTCTGATGGCAGTGGGTCTGCTATTTTCCCCTTCCTTGTCTTTCACAGTGACGCAAGTTTACCATAAAAAAGGTTGAAATGCAAGGAGGAAAATCCTATAATAGGGGGCAGAATTGCATAAAAAATGATTTTTGGTCGGGGAGGGCACCGCCATGGTCCAGGTAACACGAGAATTTGTCCATCACTGCCTGCCCGTGCGGAAACGGGACGGGCACAAGGGAACCTTTGGAAAGGTGCATATTTTGGCAGGCAGCGTGGGGCTGACCGGCGCGGCTGCGCTCACCGCCGCCGCCGCAGTTCGCACAGGCTCTGGTCTGGTATCTCTGTCGGTTCCTCCAGAGATCTGGCCCGTGTTGGCGGTGAAATGCCAGGAGGCTATGCCGGCTCCTGTGGCGCGATTTGAGATTCTTCTGGAAAATATGAACCAATGCAACGGGGTTCTCATTGGACCGGGCTTGGGCAGAAGCCGAAAAACGGATGTGCGCACCTGTCATTTGGTGGAGCAGCTTCAGACCCCGCTGGTTTTGGATGCCGATGGTATAAACGCGGTGGCAGAACATATAGATGTTCTGGACACCAGGCGTGGCCGTCTGACGGTCCTGACCCCTCACGATGGGGAATTTCTCCGGCTGAGGCAGGGGAAGGCCATTGGCCCTGATCGTGAGGCCGCTGCTTTGGCGTTTGCCCGTCAGCACGGCTGCGTGTTGGTGCTGAAGGGGCACCGAACCATCACCGCCTTTCCCGATGGGGAGACCTTTGAAAATACCACTGGAAACCCCGGTATGGCCAAAGGCGGCAGCGGAGATGTGTTGGCGGGAATGATTCTCTCCCTGCTGGGGCAGGGAATCCCGCCCAAAAAGGCAGTTCCGTCAGCGGTTTGGCTCCATGGCGCGGCAGGGGATCTGGCAGCAGCCTCCTTTGGAGAGTATGGAATGACCCCAAGTGACCTTCTCCAGAACATCCCGGCCGCTATCCAGGGGGCCATGTCGTTCCCGGTGGACTAAAACCACAAGGAGGAACTTCCTTTGCGCATGAAATTGTTTTGCGCACCCATTGTTTGTCTGCTTTTGGCCGCACTCTTGGGAGGATGCAGCAAAACTGAGTCAGAAAATGATCTGGCCCTTCAGCTGCGGTCCGATTTCTTGGCGATGGACGGCTGTTCCGGTACCATGGATGTGACGGCGGACTATGGCCAGCGAGTATATGAATATACCGTCTCGTTTTCCAGCACCCAGAAAGACGGCATGACCTTGGTCATCACCGCGCCGGAGGAGGTTGCCGGCATCACAGCAACGGTGGAAAATGGCCAGACCTTCCTGAAGTTTGACGGCGTGCAGCTGGAAACTGGTCCCCTCAACGCAGATGGACTATCTCCCTTGGACGCTTTGCCAGCGTTCATCGCCGCCATGCAATCTGGTTATATCGCGGAGACAGGAAGCGAGATGTTGGGAGAGACCGAGACCCTCCGCCTCTGCTGCCGAGAGCCAGAAAAGCCCGCGGGAGAGGGGCTGGAGACCGTGTTATGGTTTGATAAAGCACAGAAAACCCTTCTACGGGGAGAACTCCGCAGCGATGGAACCACAGTGGTTCGATGTGAGTTTTCTGCCTTTATAGTAACAAAATCCACAACAGAGAAAGGATAGTGTGGTACAATGGAATCACAAAAGAAACGGACTTGGGCTGAGGTATCCATGGAAAAATTGGCCCACAACTACCACGCGCTGCGTCAGTTGACTCCTTATGGAACCAAGTTTATGGGGCTGGTTAAGGCAGATGCTTATGGCCATGGCGCTGTCCCTGTGGCAAAGAAGCTGGAAGAGTTGGGGGCGGACTATTTGGGGGTCGCCTGCTTGGACGAGGCGATTGAACTTCGGGAGGCGGGAATCCAAGCGCCGATCCTGATCCTGGGATGTACCCCTTCCTTCTATGGGAAAGAACTCATGCAGTATAACATCACCCAGGCCTGCTACGACCTGTCCTATGCCAAAGCCCTTTCTGCCGAAGCCCAGAGCGCGGGAGGAACCATTACAGTCCATATCCAATGTGACACCGGCATGACCCGGCTGGGCTTTTTGTGTGACGAGGCCCACATGACACAGTCTGCCCAGGAGATTACGGAAGCGGTCAGACTCCCTGGTCTTCATGCCGAGGGAATCTTTACCCATTTCTCCGATTCCGACGGCAGTGAGGAATACACCATGATGCAGTTTAACCGGTTCCTGGATATCATACAAAAGGTGAAGGAACTGGGCTATGAATTTGCCATCCGTCACTGTGCCAACAGCGCGGCTACGCTCCTGTATCCGGCCACATATCTGGATATGGTCCGCCCGGGCATTGTCCTCTATGGCCATTTTCCAGACCGTACAATGGACCCCGGTCTTTGCGACCTGGTCCCCGTACTGGAACTGAAAAGCCGTGTCGCCACCGTTCGGACAGTCCCTGCCGGAACCCCGGTGAGCTATGGGCGCACCCACACACTCCAGCGGGACTCCCGCTTGGCAGTGATTCCCATCGGCTATGGGGATGGATATTGCCGGGGCTTTTCCAACCGGATTACTGTACTTCTCCATGGAAAAAACGTCCCTGTGACGGGCAGAATCTGCATGGATATGTGTATGGTGGATGTTACGGACCTGCCCGATGTCAAAGAAGGAGACGTGGCCATCCTCTACGGCAGTGATCAGACAGGAAGCCAACCTGTGGAGGCCGGCGCCGAAATCATGAACACCATTTCTTATGAGCTGCTTTGCGTTATTACCAAACGAATTCCCCGCATCTATCTGTAACCGACACGGTTCCCGAAAAAGAACCGTCTGCATAGGATAGAGCAAGGGAAGGAGACGGAGCATGGATCTACTCCGTTCTGGCCAGAGGCGGTGACTTTTTTCCCCCTTGGGGTATAAAGGCTGCCTGTCCGTGGGAGAATCATAGTAACCGCGTTACATAGGATAAGATATCCATGTAACGCAGGATTCTACTTCCGGCGGAGTGTGAGCTTTTGTGGATAATAGCGTAAAGCGTGGAGATATCTTTTATGCTGACCTGAGCCCAGTGGTGGGCAGTGAACAAGGGGGCGTTCGTCCGGTGCTCATCGTGCAGAATGACACCGGCAACCGCCACAGCCCGACTGTCATCGCGGCAGCCATCACCTCCCAAACCGGGAAGGCAAAGCTGCCCACGCACATTGAATTGGCGGCCCGGCAGTTCGGTTTGCCGAAGGACTCCGTGATCCTGTTGGAACAGATTCGGACCCTGGACAAAAAACGCCTGCGGGAACACATGGGCCGGGTAGACGGCCCCATGATGCACCGGGTAGACGCTGCCATCGCTGTGAGCTTTGGACTGCATCCAGATACTCTCGTCTAAACAAGTGGTTACGGGCATCCCGGCACAATGTTTGCCGGGAACGCCCGTCACGCAAGACCGTTTGTACAAAAAACTTGTACTTACTGTATCATCCCTTGAATGTCTTCGTGTCAGGATATTTAGGGGATGATAGGAAAGGGCCCTTGGGAGTCTTCCCAAGGGCCCTTTCAACTTATTAGTTAATATAATATGTCGCATATTAAAACCTCTTTTTGTTTTTATATTTATCTTTCGACAAATATATGCTAACATAACTAAAAAGGAGGTGATTCTATGCGTATTGTCTCAATCTTTCTCGCCACTCTTGTTCTGATCTTCAGCCTGTCCGCCTGCCAAATTGTAAACGAAGAGGAACTGGCGGCCATTCGGGAGGAAGGGTACCAGCAGGGGAAAGAAAGCGCGGAAAGGGATTCTGCCTCGGCACTTTCCGCACAATATGACGCTGGGCACGAAGAAGGCTACCAAGCAGGCTATCAAAAAGGTCGGGAGGACGGGCTAAAGGAGGCCGCACAAAAAGCCAAAGCGGACAAAGCAAAGGAGGAAAGCAAGCCCCAATCCAAAACCAGCACAGCAGCATCTTCCAGCGGGAACAGCACAACCACCAGTCAGGGGACGCAGACCGCCACAGTATATGTGACAGATACTGGGTCCAAATACCATCGGTATGGCTGCCGGTATCTCCGGGAGAGCTGCCACGCGCGGACGCTTTCGCAGGCCAAGGGGCAAGGCTATACGGCTTGTTCCGTTTGCAACCCACCGGCATAAAGCGCTTCCTGTTTTTCGCATAAAAATAAGGCATGCCAATAGGCCATGCCTTATTTTTATGCATTACAGTACTGGCAGCAAGCTGTCATGGTTTGTTTCATAGCAAAAGGTCGTCGCCCTCTTATAAGGTAAAGTCCTTCCCATCCAGATGGCAAAAATCCGGTGTGACCGGCCGGGGCGGCACCCGTTTCAGCGGGTCATATCGAAACGCAGAACAGGCTCCTGCCAAAGGGATCACGCCCTTTTTCTTGCAGAGGACGGTATCAGGTGTAACGGCTTTTCCCCGTTGACAGTAGGAACAACTGGGCTCGATTTTTTTTACAAACAACATCGGGGATTTCCCTCCCTTTTTTTTACGGTATGCGTTTATTATAGCGGGTGCTTTTTGACTTTTCCACTCTTTTCTGGTCGAAGAAGAAAAAATAGATACCAGCCATACCCCAAAGGGCCAGAACTTCCTGTCCAAGCAGGCTGGGGGCCGCCAAAGGCGTGACGGGGGCCATTGCAGGCAGCGAGAGGGGAAAGAGCAGCATCACCAGAGCTGTTATACCAGCGGAAAGGAGGCCATGCAGAAATTTAGCGCGGAGATAGGGCCCGGATGGTACCCCGGCCTCCCGCCAAAAGGGCAGAGACTGGCAGTGTACTGACAGACCACCCCATCCCAAGATAAACGCCGCCAGAGGCAGCGACAAAGGGGAAGATACCCCATCCCTTATGGCCGCGGTACCTGTGGAAAGCTCCATAAGGCCAACACAAAAACTCCGGCACAAAACAGGGGCGTTTTCTCCAGGAAGCAAACTGGAAAGTACGTTGACCAAAAAGGGCAACAGGCCGGAACAATCTGCCAATCTGGTCAGAACCGAAAAGAGAATCACATAGGCACAGACCCCCAGGGTAGAGGAAAAAGCATTGCGGACACACTGGGGAAATTCTGTTGTCAGAGGAGAGTGGGCGGGCCGCTCCCTTTTCCTCGTTTCCTCTTGGGCAGTCTCCTTGCCGAAAACATGGAACAGGATACCCAGCAATACGGCCGCTGTCAAATTTGCGCCCAACAGGAGAAATCCCGCCTCCTTCGCCCCAAAAACGCCCACTCCAGCGGCACCAATGAAAAAAGCAGGGCCGCAGTTATTGCAAAAAAGGGAGAGCCGCCGGGCCTCCGTCTGGGAACACTCCCGCCGCTGTACCAGCTGTGCAACGGTTCTGGCTCCCACGGGATAGCCACCAATCAAGCCAAGGCTGAGTGCGGCTGCACCGGCACCCCCGACACCAAATAAAGGCCGCATGAAGGATTCCAGCGGACGAGCACAGAGCCCAGCCAGGCCGGTGGAGATCAAAAGAGAGGAGAGCACAAAAAAAGGAAACAGAGACGGGATCAGCACATCCACACAGAGGGAAATCCCCTCCCGCGCCGCTGCGACGCTCTCCTCTGGAAAGAGAAAGAGGAGCAGGCCCACAAGGAGCAGGCCCGCGCCTTCTATCATTGCTCGTCCATGCTTTCTCATAGGACACCTCCTGCGCGTGGTTCTAAAGGGTATGCATTTGGACGCCAAATCTTGCCTGTCCCACCCCCCCTTGCGTCATGGAACAAGATCCGCTATAATAGACCCAATAAACTGGAAATGGAGATTCCCAATGAAGAAAAAGCTTTCTTTTTTCTTGGCTTTTTTGATGATTTTGTCCATGGCAGGTTGTACAGCAGGCCAGCCGGAGGAACCCCCGCATGTGTCAAAAAGCAATTTTATGCTGGATACCTACATTGAGATCACACTCTATGACTGGACCGATGCCAGCACCATTGATTTGGCCTTTGATGAAATTCGCCGCCTGGAGTCTCTGCTCAGTGTGGAACAGACCGGCAGTGATCTGGACCGTCTGGCCAAGGCAGCCGGGGAAGAATGGGTGGAGATTTCCCCCGAAACAGAAGAGGTCCTCCGCCTGTCAAAAGAATACGCAGCCCTTTCAGAGGGATACTTTGATGTGACCACAGGGCCACTGGTTTCCCTTTGGAACATTCACAACGAACAGGGGCACTATCCCTCCCAGGCGGAGTTGGAACAGGTCCTGCCGCTGATTGACAGCGATGATCTGCTGGTGAAGGAGGGACATGCCTTTTTGGCCCGGAAGGGGATGGTGGCCAACTTAGGGGCCATCGCCAAGGGTTATATTGCAGACCAAGTGAAGGAGCTCTTGGTTGCACAGGGGGTAGAACATGCGGTTTTGAACTTGGGACGAAACATTCTGCTCATTGGAGACAAGCAGGAAGGGACAGCATTCACAATAGGAATTCAGGACCCCAATGAGGAGGAAGGTGTTTTGGCGGATGTGGTGTCTGCGACTGGAAAGAGCATCGTTACCTCAGGGATCGATGAACGATATTTCACCTACCAAGGGAAAAAATATCACCATATCTTGGACCCTTACACCGGATTCCCGGCAGATACCGGCCTGGCCTCTGTCACCATTCTGTCAGATACCTCAGCCCAGGGCGATGCCTTGTCCACAACGTGCTTCCTATTGGGCATAGAGAAAGGAATGGCGTTGGTAGAGCAGTTGGACGATGTGGAAGCACTTTTCATTACGACGGAAGGAGAACTCATTCCGTCTTCCGGCTATTCAAATTATCAGGTACAGCAATAAAAGACTTGAAAAGGACCACGGAAGAACTTTTTCTTTCGTGGTCCTTTTCCTCCCTTGCTTCATTCTTATGAAAAAATATTCTTTCTGAACAAAAAATAAAAAGATAATTAAGGTTTCTATAAATCAATTGACAAGGAAAAAAGACTTATTTATTATGGCGATGCCGAGTTTTTCCCTTCCCAACAGAATGCGGCGTGTACCTTTCAAAATTGTAAGGTTTCAGCCTAAAATGTAAGGAGAAGCTATGGCTGTCTCATTGTATTAAGGGTATAATATAGGCGAATTGATATAAATCCGGAGGGATCGCAATGACACTACTTGAAGTAAAAGCATTGAAAAAAACCTATACTACCCGACTGGGCGGCCATCTGGTCCCCGCCCTGACCAATGTGACCTTTTCTGTGGAGAAGGGGGAATACTTAGCCATCATGGGAGAATCGGGCTCTGGAAAGACCACACTGCTGAACATTGTGGCTTCTTTGGATCAGCCCACTGGAGGTCAGGTTCTTCTGGAGGGAAAGGATATTGGAAAAATCCGGGAGCGTGACTTGGCAGAGTTTCGCCGGAAAAATCTGGGGTTCGTTTTCCAGGATTTTAACTTATTGGACACCTTTTCTCTTCAGGACAACATTTACCTCCCCTTGGTCCTGTCTGGCATGCACCATGAGGAAATGGCCCGCCGGCTGGCCCCTCTGGCAAAAAAGCTTTCCATCGAGGACATTTTGGAGAAATATCCCTATGAGGTCTCCGGCGGGCAAAAGCAGCGGGTTGCTGTGGCCCGTGCCTGCATCACAGATCCCCGGCTTCTTCTGGCAGATGAACCCACAGGTGCGCTGGACTCCCGGTCCGCAGATCAGCTCTTGGACCTTTTTGAGCAGATCAATCGGGAAGGGCAGACCATCCTCATGGTGACCCACTCCGCCAAAGCGGCCAGCCGCGCCAGCCGGGTCCTTTTCATTAAGGATGGAGAGGTGTTCCATCAGCTCTACCGGGGTGGACGCACCAATGAGGCGATGTTCACACAGATCGCGGACACCTTAACCGCCCTGGCCACAGGGGGTGCTGACCGTGGGTAAACTCTTTTTCCCCAAGATGGCCGCCGGAAATTTGGTCCGTAACCGCCGCTTTGTGTTTCCCTACTTGCTGACAGGGATCATTACTGTGGCTATGTTCTATAATATTACCTTTCTGGCTTGGCACCAAGAAATTCGGAATATGCCTGGAGGAGACACAATCCCTGCCATTATGTATTTGGGAACCATTGTGGTCGGGATTTTTTCCATCATATTTTTGCTGTATACCAACAGTTTTTTGATCAAACGGCGGCATAAAGAAATCGGCCTTTACAACATTTTGGGCATGTCGAAGCGGCATATTGCAGTGGTTCTCTTATGGGAGACGCTGTATACCTGCCTGGTCACCATCGTTGGCGGCATTCTGCTGGGGATTCTTCTGTCCAAGCTGCTGCTCCTGCTGCTTTACAAAATTTTGTTCTTTACCGTGCAGTTTGGTTTTTCGGTGAACTTTACCTCTGTGGCTGTTACCGCCGCCCTGTTTGCGGGGATCTATCTGGTGGCCCTAATGCGCAACCTTCTGCACGTCAGCCTTTCCAAGCCGGTAGAGCTCCTGCGGGGAGGGAACGTGGGGGAAAAGGAACCGAAAACGAAAGTTCTCCTGACAATAGTAGGCCTTATCACCCTGGGGGCCGGCTACTACATCGCTATCACCACAGAGTCCCCGCTGGATGCGCTGATGCTGTTCTTCTTAGCCGTTATCCTGGTCATCGTCGGGACCTACTGTCTGTTTACCGCAGGTTCCATCGCGTTCTTAAAGGCCATGAAAAAGCGGAAAAACTACTACTATCAGGCCAAGCATTTTATTGGGGTCTCGGGGATGCTCTATCGAATGAAGCAAAATGCCGTGGGTCTGTCCAATATTTGTATTCTTTCCACCATGGTCTTGGTGATGCTCTCTACCTGCGTGTGTATGTATCTTGGGGTAGGAGACGTTCTCAACGCAATGTATCCCCATGATATTACCCTCTCTCAGTCCTGGGTGGAGTCCGAAGGACCATCAAAAGAAGAATGCAGAGAAACCGTCCTTACCTTAGCCCAGCAGCATGGTCTGTGGCCGACAAAAACGCAGGAAGTAGATATCCTGCGTATGATGAATACCACTGCGGAGGGGTCCAACCTTTCAACGACAACCCGGGATGACCACCTGGGGGACCTGGTGTATACCGAAGTTATGACCGCAGACAGCTACACCCAAATCACAGGAACGCCTCTCTCCTTAGGGGAGAATGAAGCAGCGATTTACACCACAGAAAACGACGGCACATGGCATGAGGTGACTCTCTTCGGAAAGTCCTTTTCCATTGCAGCATGGCTGCCAGAATCGCCCACTGGGAAACACAGTGCCTACTCAGACCGGGAAATGATTCTTGTGGTGCCAGATGCCAGCACGTTGGAAGAAGTGTTTCAGCTGCAACTGCAGGATGAGAGCTTATCCAGCAATGTCTATTGGGAGTTCTCGCTGGACTTTGATGGCGCGGAAAAGGAGTCCGTGGAAGCGCTGTACAAAGACATCCGCCAGATGACCTTTGAGACGGAGGGGAACTACATGGTAAGTTGTCGGCCGGCGCAGGAAAGTGAATTTTATTCCATGTATGGTGGTCTCCTCTTCCTCGGTTCGTTCCTGGGCGCTCTGTTCCTGATGGCCACAGTTTTGATTATTTACTATAAGCAGATTTCGGAAGGGTACGAGGACAAAGCGCGTTTTGCCATCATGGAGAAGGTGGGCATGAGCCAGCAGCAAATCAGAAGCGCCATTCGAAGCCAAGTCCGTGCTGTCTTTTTCCTCCCACTTCTCGGCGCGGTGATCCATTTGCTGGCTGCGTTCAAAATGATCACCAAACTCATGTCTGCACTGAACCTTACCAATGTCTCTCTGTTCGCGCTGTGCTGCCTGGGAACCGTTGTCGTATTCGGCATAGGATATTTCATCATTTATCACCTGACAGCCCGGACATACTATAAAATCGTCCGATAAACATTCTATCCAATCACACAGAAATGAGAGATCTTCATGGCAGCGAAAAAGCAATACACCGCCTTTCAATGGAAATGCTTCATGGCGTTTCTCATGGTTTTGGATCATCTGCCCTATATTCCTGGGTTGGTACCTCCCACAGTAACAGGCATATTTCATGTACTCACCCGATGTGTGGGCGTGTGGTTTGCCTACTTGGCAGTGGAGGGGTTCCTGCATACCAAAAGCCGGGTCCGGTATATGGCGCGCTTGTTTGTTTGGGCCGGGATCATGGCGCTGGGCAACGCTCTCTATAATACGATCGGCGCGTCCCGGGGGCTTCACCTGTCCAACAATATCTTTCTCACGTTGGCACTGGGCGTCCTGATGCTTAACATTTTGGTAGGCAGCAATCCGGCGACCCAGTGGGGGGTGCGTCCCCGGTCCGCAGGGGAGTGGACACTCCGTCTTTTCGGCGTAATCCTTGTCCTGGCAGCCAGTCTTTTCTCCGAAGGCGGTATCCTGATTCTTCCCTTTCTTCTCATCACTTATTTGTGCCGGGAACGGATGGTCCTGCGCAATGTACTCTATTTTGCGCTGTCCGCTGTGCTGTTTCTTCTGGTTTTTGTCCCTTACCCCACAGCGCAGGAGACCCTGCAAATGTTGGCATTTAACTCGGACTTTCTGTTTATTACGGTCCTGCCCGTCCTTTCTCATTATGATGGCACACGAGGGCCTAATACCAAGGGAAGCAAATACTTTTTCTATGTGTTTTACCCTCTGCACCTTTGGGTGATTGGGATTCTCGCCTTGTGGTTAGCTTGAACTTAAAAATTGGCACAGCCGTGGAAAGCATTGCGCTTTCCACGGCTGTGCGGTATGATAAAGAAGAGAAAGGGGGCATCAGGCCATGTACCGGATCTACCTGGTGGAGGATGATCGGGTGATTGCCAAGACCATTGCCGATAAATTAACCGCCTGGAACTTCACCGTAAAATGCACCCAGGACTTCTCCTCCATTCTGGGAGAATTTGTGGAATTCCAGCCCCACCTTGTCCTCATGGATATCACGCTGCCGTTTTTCAATGGGTACCACTGGTGTCAGGAAATTCGCAGGGTTTCCCAAGTTCCGATCCTTTTCCTGTCCTCGGCGGCGGAAAACATTAACATCGTTATGGCCATCAACATGGGGGCAGACGACTTTATTGCAAAGCCTTTTGACCTCTCGGTGCTGCTGGCAAAAGTCCAGGCGGCCCTTCGCCGGGCATATGACTATCAAGGGCAGAGTCATTTGCTGGAACACAACGGTGCGCTGTTCAGCAGTCTGGAATGTTCCGTGACCTATGAGGGAAAGAAGGTTGAGCTCACCAAAAATGAAACCCGTATGATGCAGGTGCTCTTGGAAAATAAGCCCAACGTAGTGTCCCGGGATACACTGATGGCAGCCCTCTGGGCTTGTGATTCCTATGTGGATGAAAACGCATTGTACGTAAACATCACAAGATTGCGGAAAAAGCTGGAACGTATTGGGCTGCGGGAATTCATCCAAACCAAAAAAGGCATTGGATACATGGTGAAGTAGTATGAATGACACACCGCTTTTTGGCGCTTGGCTGGCATCTCGAAAGCTGGTTGCGGCGGCGGGACTATTTTGCGCTCTGTCGGGGGTGCTGATCTTTTGGCTCTATGGGCTGCCGGGAGAGGCCATTGCTTACCTGCTCTGCCTGTGCTGTATCGGAACTTCCTTCTGGGCTGTACTGAGCTTTGTGCGGTTTTGGAGAAAGCACAAGATCCTTCGAAAAATGGAGGAAGCAATTTTTGTGACAGCGGAAGACCTGCCGGAGACCACCACATTGATTGAGGAGGACTACCAACATTTGATCCAACGGCTGGTGCGGGAAAACCGTCAGCGACAAGCTGCGGCAGACAGCATGCTGGAAGATTTGACCTCCTACTATACTCTCTGGGTCCACCAGATTAAAACACCCATCGCGGCAATGGACCTGCTGTTACAGGCAGGGCCTGACAGAGCCACGGAAATGGAAATCGAACTGCAGAAAATTGCACAATATGTGGATATGGTACTTCAGTACCTCCGCCTGGACAGCACGGCCAAGGATTTGGTTCTCCAGCGATGTCAGCTGGATGCGGTGGTGCGGCAGACAGTGAGAAAATATGCCAAGCTCTTCATTTTGAAAAAGATCCAGCTGGTGTTTCAGGAGACAAAATGGGAAGTTTTAAGTGATGAAAAATGGCTCTGCTTCCTGCTGGAACAGCTGCTGTCCAACGCTTTAAAATACACGCCGGAAGGCGGGAAAATATCCATTTTTCTGGATGGGGAAACAAACCTGGTGATTGCAGATACCGGCATAGGAATTGCACCGGAGGATTTGCCACGGGTGTTTGAAAAAGGGTTTACTGGAAACAACGGCCGTATGGACAAAAAAGCCACTGGCATTGGGCTCTACCTTTGCCGGCGGGTCACCAATCTGCTGGGCCATACCATTTCCATTGCATCAGAACCAGGCGTAGGGACCCAGGTTCGCCTCGGACTGGGCCGGCCGCAATTCGATATCGAATAAACCAATGACCCTCTGTCTTCTCTGGAAAAAGACAGAGGGTCATTGATTTATGATCAGGTTGTTTTTGCCGCTGGATGCCGCCAGGCGAGCCGCAGAAAACGAAACGCGAGAAACAATCCGCTCAGGAGCAGAAAGAAGTAAAAACTGACTGTCCGGCTCAGCAGCATGGCGCTGGGGAGAAGGGCTCCCGGGAAGATTGTTTGATATAGCAAGAGAAACCCTCCCTCTGTGAGACCAACCGCGCCAGGCAGGGGCAGGGAGGACACAGAGAGAAACAGAACGCCCTGCAGCCCAACCATCGCCCAAAAAGACTGTCCCTGCAGCCCAAAGGCCAAGTAAACCCAGAACGGAACACTGTGGTAAGCTGCCAACTGTACAAGAGAGGTGAGAAACATCTTACCCAGCTGCCGTTTATGGGTACGGTAACACCTGGTACATTGCCGCAAATCCTTCCACTGCTTTTCCCCCCAGCGTCTCCAGCCTTCTGCGCGCTGGGGAAAAAGGCGGCGCGCTGGCCGCATCAGCCATCCCCAAAGAGTGGGAAGGGCCCGTGGAGAGAACACCGCACCGCACAGAGCCAACACCACCAGCAGATTGAGCACTGCGCCAAATGCAAAGCAGAGCCACACGCCGTTCCCCAGGCGAAGCAGCTGCGCATGGTGCAGGAAAAAACCAACACTGGCCCAAAAAACCGCAGCCAACTGAAAGGAGAAAAAGTCGGTCAGCAGCGCCAGGGCGCCAGGTGCTGGTGCGTGTCCGTCCCGATACATGGCATAGAGCTGCATCGGCTGACCACCAGAAGCAGAAGGAGTCACGGAACTGAAGAAAAACCCCGTGACGGCGTAGAGAAGGCAGGAGGCGTACGGCGCCGGAGAGCCAAACAGTCCCAAACCGGTTTGAATGTTTTTGGCTTCACAGCAGAAAAAGAGCATCATGCAGGCCGCGCCCACAGCCAGCCAGGACCATTCCGCCTGACCCAGCGCGGTCCACAGCTTGCCCGGGTCCTGGTCGGACAGAAGGATATAAAATGTAAGTCCCAAGAGGGCCAGAAACAGCCCTCCACAGGCAATGCCTTTTTTCCAATGTAATTTATTCATACAGGTCTAATGTCTGAAAGCGAAACCCCTGTTCCAGCCACTGGGGCAACAGGGTTTGCAATGCTTGAATGGTCCGACCCGGCGCGCCGGCATTTCCCCGTCCATCATGCAGACAAATGACCGCGCCTGGATAGGCGCGAAGCCGCAGACGCCGGGCAATCTCGTCCGGCGTCATGCTCCGCTTCCAATCTTGGGCCATCACATCCCAGAGGACCAGCCGCAGATGGCGCGCTCGGATTTGACGGAGGGAGGCCCAGTTCACCACACCCCAAGGTGGACGGAAATATTGCGGCGAGATACCCAACTGGGCAAGGGCCTCCAATCCGTCTGAAAAATCAGACCGGGTCTGTTTGGGTGTCATGAGATAGGCACTGCGGTGAGATGCAGAATGAAACCCAATGAGATGTCCCTCCGCCTGCATTCTCTGGATCAGCGCGGGATTTTTCCGGGCAAACTCTGTCACCACGAAAAATGTGGCTGGGATATGGTAGCTTGCCAGCAGGTCCAGCAGAATAGGGGTATATTCCGGATGTGGTCCGTCATCAAACGTAAGATATAGTGTCCCTTCCCGCCAGCGGTTTCTCCGCCCCATCCGGTGCCGCGTCTTTTGCCAGGTGGAGGGGAGAAAGGCATAACTCCCGACGGCCAGTCCCCCCACCAAAAAAAGCGGAATCAACATACAGCCCGCCTTGTCTCTGCAAAACGGTCCAAAGGGGTCATCTGGTCCAGACTTCGCAGCGCCACCGCCATTCGCTGCTTCATATCCTCCAATGCCTCCGGGTCCCGCAGAAGAGAGAGCACCTCTGAGGCCTCTTTCCCTTTGTCCCAAAGGACTTTCCCAAATCCCTGCTGTTCAATATAAGCGGCATTGGCCTCCTCCTGCATGAGGAAGGGGCGGAGCAAGCACATAGGGGTTCCCGTATGGATTGCCTCAAACGTGGTGATTCCTCCCGCTTTTGTTAGAAGAAGATCGGCCCGTGCCATATACTGGGCCACCTTCTGGGTAAATCCGATGACCTCAAAGGAGGGATAAGACTTTGTCAGTTCCCGGCGGAGACTCTCATTCTGCCCTGTAATCACCGTGACGTGAAGATCAGAGGCCGCGTCCAGTGCGGAGAGCAGTTCTTCCGCCCGGGGGATCAGTCCCAATCCACCGCCCATCACCAGCACTTCCTTGGGAGAGGAGGATGCATGGAACTGAAACTGAAATGCCTGCCGCACAGGAATTCCACTGACAACTACACGCTCGGCCGGGATTCCCCTGCGAAGAAGTTGAAGCCGGGTGGACTCATCCCCTACGAAATAGCAGTCTGTTCCAGGGGCAATCCACTCACTGTGGGCGTCCAGATCCGTAATGTAAGTATAAAGGGGTAGGGTGCTCCCGGTGGTCCGCTTGTAGGCGGAGATATATTGGGAGCTGAGCGGCAGGGTTGAGATCACCAGATCCGCCTGGCTTTCATACAGCAGTTGGTCCAATTTTTGAACCATCGTTCGCTTCATTGGGGTACAGCGGTAACGGCCCGCCATTCGATTGAGCATATTATAGACGCCAGAGCAGTAGTTGACGGTAAAATCAAAACAGCCGTAGACCAGTCTGTGCAGCTGGGGAAAGCAGTCCTCCACAATATCCAGCACAGTCACAGATGCGGTGGGCTCCTGGCGGAGGATCTCCTCCTGCACTGCCTGGGCTGCGGCAATGTGCCCCATGCCAAACTGTCCGGTGAAGATTAAAACATGCATGCGTTTCCCTCCTTCTGGGGTTTTGTATCCCGGTTTTCCCGGTATCTTTAGTATAGCAGGGGAATCTTTTGGCAGAATTAAGAGAAAATGAAGGTTTCCTTAAGAGAATGGGTAGAAATTATTATTTCTCCGTCTGGTTTTACCATAGCCCTAAATTGCGGCACCCGCAACCAGACCTGTCCTTTTTACAACAGTTCCGGTCAAACTTGTCCACAGAAAAAAACACCATGTTATTTTTGACAAATTTTTTGTCAAAAACGGAGCATAGGTTATCGTAGCCTATTGCACTCAGGCCCGCCGTACTGGGAGATGATTTGTGCGGCCAGTTTAGGGTTGGTGTTCTTGATCCGGACAGGATACTGCAGCTTTTTCTGATATACAAACATGTCTTACGCCTCCTCCTCGCTATACTGCCAGGGCCAGGGGCCATTGCCCCAGGTGTAGGTGCTGTTCAGTGCAGCGTCATTCTGGGTCAAAGGACCGTGCTGCTCTACATAGCTTTCACGGGCAGCTTTTTCCAGCTCCACATAGTTTTGGAAGAGCGCGAAGGCTTCGCTGTCGTTGGGATGGGTGTCCAGATAAAGGCCCAGTTCTTGGATCACAAAGTCCAGGGCCCGCAGCTGGTTCAGCTTGGTATCCGCCAGTTGGGGGGCGTTGACCTTCAAGTGGAAGGGGAGATCCAAATCAGGAAAGAGCGTGCCGTTTTCCAAGGCCTTCGTCTTGGAGTACCGCTGCGGGGCAGTTCCCTGGCTGACAACAAAGGGGACCGCGAAGGGACCGCAGGCAGGCAGAGAGCCCTGCCCGGAAGGACAGGATGGGCGGTTTCCGCCCGATTGCATTCCGTTGGAATTGAGAAAGGACAATGGAAGTACCTCCTTTTACAAAAACGACGCAAAATCAAAGGGATTCGCGTTCAGTCCAGTCTATGCCCCAAAGTGGGAAATGGGAACCGAATGCGGCAGAGGATTGCGGAACAGAGGATTCTTTGCTATAATTTTAGGGAATCTCTTCCGAAGAGGGAAAGTATGTCCCGCAGCTTCCCGGCATAAGGTGCCTGGGGAGGGATGTCTTTTGAACCGATTGAAACAGCGCATCACATGGTGTGGCCTCTTGCTCACGGCTCTGGCCGTCGTGGTGCTGGCCCAGGGGACCTGGTTGGAGAAAGCTGACCCTACTTTTGCCCGAATGACCCAACAGACGTTAATCATCGACCCCGGGCACGGAGGAGAAGACGGCGGTGCGGTCTCTGTGTCCGGAAAGTCCGAGAGCCAAATCAATCTGGCCATCGCCTTGGAGCTGGACCAGCTGATGGGCTTTTACGGTGTCCCTACTGTGATGACCCGAAGCACCGATGTCTCCATCCACGATCCGGAAGCCAGTACGTTACGGGAGAAAAAAGTCTCCGACCTTCATAATCGGGTGGCTCTGATTAATCAGGTGGAGAACGCCACCCTCATCAGTATCCACCAGAATTCCTCCCCCAGCCCCAGCCACCGGGGCATTCAAGTGTTTTATGGGGACGAGGCGCTCTCCTTGCCGCTGGCACAGGCGATACAGCAGACGATGCTGGAGGTCCTTTCTCCCGAGAAAAAGCGGGCTCCCCAGCATATTGCCTCCTCGGTCTACCTGATGAACCATATCTCCTGCCGGGCCGTTTTGGTGGAATGCGGCTTTCTGTCCAACGCAGAAGAAGACCGTCTGCTCCAGGAGCCGGCCTACCAAATGAAACTGGCCATCACCATGGCCGCCTGTTACCTCAGCAGCGGAAGTTCGCAAGAAGGAGAATCCTTTGTATGAAGGCCAAAACCATTTTTTACTGCACCCAGTGCGGAAATGAGACTCCGAAATGGCAGGGGCAGTGCTCCGCCTGTGGTGCCTGGAACACGATTGTAGAGCAGCCCGCCCCGGCCAAGGGAAAGAGCGGCGGGAAACCGGCCCTCTCTACAGGGCCCATACGAAAGCCAAAACGGGTCTCTGAAATGGTCATTGACCAGGAAATTCGCTTCCCCACTGGCTTGGCGGAATTGGACCGCGTCTTGGGCGGCGGCGCGGTCCAGGGTTCTCTTGTCCTGATCGGCGGGGCGCCGGGGATTGGAAAATCCACGCTGATGCTCCAGATCTGCCATCAGCTCTGTCAGTTTGCCAAAGTTCTCTATGTCTCCGGAGAGGAATCAGAGCGCCAGCTGAAGCTCCGGGCAGAGCGGCTGGGCGTGGGGGAGATGGGGTTATATCTCTTTGCCGAGAATGATCTGGAACAGGTCTCCGCCGCCGTGGAAGAGACAGCCCCGGATATTCTGATTGTGGACTCGATTCAGACGATGTATACCGGAGATCAGTCAACTTCTCCGGGCAGCATTTCCCAGGTGAAGGAATGCACCATGGCCCTGATGCAGTTGGCCAAGGGGCGTGGAATCACCGTTTTTGTCATTGGCCATGTCAATAAAGAGGGAAACCTGGCAGGTCCCAAGGTTCTGGAACACATGGTGGACTGTGTCCTCTATTTTGAAGGGGACCGCCATATGTCTTACCGCATTCTCCGGGCCGCCAAAAACCGTTATGGCGCCACCAATGAGATTGGTGTATTTGAGATGGATGACACAGGGCTGCGGGAGGTGCCGAACCCCTCCCAGATGTTACTGGAAGGACGGCTAACCGAAGAGCCCGGCACCTGTGTCACCTGCGTTATGGAGGGTGCCCGCCCTGTATTGGCAGAGGTACAGGCCCTGTTGACCCCCACGTCCTTTGGCACGCCCCGCCGAAGCACCAATGGTTTTGATTACAACCGGGCCATGCTGCTCATGGCCGTTCTGGAAAAGCGGGGAGGGCTGGGAGTCAATACCTGCGACGCCTATCTCAATGTCATCGGGGGACTGTATCTGGATGAGCCGGGGGCCGATCTGGCAGCCGTGCTGGCGCTGGCCTCCAGCTTTCGGGACAAGCCTGTGCCACCGGACCTGGTCGCCGTAGGAGAGGTGGGACTCACAGGAGAGCTTCGTTCTGTCTCTGCCCTCAGTCAGCGCCTGTCAGAAGTACGGCGCCTGGGCTTTACCAAGTGTTTGGTTCCCCAGCGGCATGGACGGCAGACCATTGTGCCCCCGACAGGGTTACAGCTGATCCCGGTGAAAAACATCCGAGAGGCGTTGGCGGTTCTCCTGTGAGGCAGCATGGGGCAGGAAGTGAACGCACCCCTTGTGCGCGGAAGGGTTTCCTCCAGAACCCGCCCGGGAGAGCGTGCAGTATCCATCCTTTTGATAGATGCAGGGATCGGTACAGGGGATGAAATTCATGGGCATCACCTTCTTCTGATTTGGTGGTTGTAGTATTCGCCAACAGATGGGAAATTATGACGTTATTTTATCTTTCACAAAAAATACAGCAACGGCAGGCAGCTGTGATACGCTGCCTGCCGTTTTATATTTGTCCTATGTATGTTGCCTATCATACCGGAAGGAAAAGAGAACCAGGGAAATTATCAAAATGCCATAGGGGATCGCAGCTCCAACCAGCACCCATATAAAGAGAAATTCTCTCGTCAAACCAAAACAGAGAATACTGCTCACCATGGTCAAGCTCTCTCTGTTTATCTACCCACAAATTGGAACCATCGACGCATCTGCACAAAAAAACAGACCCAAGGGGAAATGATTCCTCTTGAGTCTATTTCACATTACGTTTCCGATTCTGACTTCGGCAGGACAAACACCCGGATCTCTAAAATCCGTTGGTGCTCTACCCGCGTCACCGTGACATCCAGCGTCTCATAGACAAAATGGTCCCCCTCCACTGGAACACGTCCCAACTGTTCCATCACCCATCCGCTGATTGTGGCAGAATCAATGTCTACAGCCCGCAGGGAAAAGCGGTCGAAGAGATCATCCAGATTGGCAGAGCAGGAGATGAGATAGCTGCCGTCCCCTTGGGGCTTAAACTCCTCAATCACCTCATCGTGCTCATCCCAAATTTCGCCCACCAATTCCTCCAGAATATCCTCCATCGTCACGATTCCCATGGTGCCGCCGTATTCATCCACAACCACTGCCATGTGGGTTTTCCGTAGCTGAAGCAGACGAAGAAGGTCCGATATCTTGGTCGATCCTGTGGTATAAAAAACCTTACTGACCAAGCTGATCACATCTGTGTGGTTGTGGTAACGGGCAGAGAAGAAATCTTTCTCATGGACCACACCAATGATATTGTCAATAGAACCATGATAGACCGGAATCCGGGAATATCCATTTTCCGCAAACAGGACGGCAAACTCCTCCATGGTAATGGTATCCGGCGCCGCCACAATATCCACCCGCGGAGTGAGGATATCTTCCACCTCCATGTCGTTAAACTCAATGGCTGCCCGAATCAGCTCACTTTCATGGTGCTCCAACCCACCTTCGTTTTCTGCCTCTTCCACCATGGTAATCAGTTCCTCCTCTGTAATGCCTTCATCTTCTGAAGAGCGGAAGAGCCTGATAGCTGCCTTTTGAAATAAGCTGAAAAACAGATGCAACGGCGTCAAAATCACAAGGCAAACTCGCAAAGCAGGGGCAGCACGCATACAGAAGGTTTCTGCTTGATCATTGGCCAGCGTCTTGGGGGTGATCTCACCAAAAATCAGAACAATGATCGTCAGCACAACAGTAGAGGCCGCCGGACCATAGACCGGACCCAACAACTTCGTAAAGAGAACGGTTCCCAATGTGGCAGCCGTCAGATTGACAATATTATTGCCAATCAGAATGCAGGAGAGAACTTTGTCATACTTCTCCAACAGGTCCAATGCATTCTGGGCGCGGGGATTGCCATCCTCCGCTTTGTTCTTCAGGCGAACCTTGTTGACCGAAGAGTAGGCCGTCTCCGTGGAGGAACACCATGCAGAGAGTCCCACTAAAATGACTAAAATCACGATGATTGCTATACAGGTACTGTCCATAAGGGACACATCATCTCAGCTTTCCAATTAAAATTTTTTGTTTGGGACAGTCATTCGTAAGCTTACCATTTTCTTTAGCATATCATATCGTCTGACCAAATGCAAGAAAAGAAGGGAAAAAGAATTCCCCCGCAGAAAAGGTTTGCCAAACGGAAAAAAAGCAGGTATACTTTTAAGCATTGTTGTCAGGATAGAGAGGATCAAAGTTATGGATCAATTCACCTTTGTCATTCCAACCCTTCTTGGGGTAGAGGGCTTGACAGCGGACGAGCTCCGGCGCATGAACATGCAGCAGGTTCGGGCTGAGAACGGCCGGGTCTTCTGCCAGGGTACCATGGAGGACATTCCCCGGCTGAACCTCCGGCTTCGGACGGGAGAACGGGTCTTGATTTCTCTGGGCACCTTCCCAGCCCATTCTTTTGAAGACCTTTTTCAGGGAACCAAAGCCCTTCCCTGGGAAGAATTCATCCCTTCCAACGGTGCTTTTCCCGTCAAAGGCTTCAGCCTGAATTCCACCCTGCACAGCGTGCCGGCCTGTCAGTCCATTGTGAAAAAGGCAGTGGCAACCCGACTGGGCACATGCTACCACAGACAGACGCTTCCAGAAGACGGTGCCTTATATCAAATTCAATTCTCCATCATGAAAAACACCGTTTCCTTACTTTTGGATACCACAGGCCCCGGCCTTTACAAGCGAGGCTATCGGGCAGTCGGGGTAGCGGCTCCTCTGCGGGAAACCTTGGCTGCCGCGCTGGTTCTGCTCTCCGGATATCGAGGTAGAGACCCTTTTTGTGATCCTTTTTGCGGCTCTGGCACCATCCCCATTGAGGCCGCTCTGATCGCCAAAAACCGGGCGCCTGGATTAAACCGGAGGTTTTCCGCCCAAAAATGGACCTGGCTTCCCTCCCGGGTCTGGGTAGACGGTGCAGGCGAAGCCATGGACCTGGAGTATCATGGAAACTACGAGATTTGGGGAGGAGATATTGACCCCGCCGCTGTACAGATTGCCCGGGAAAATGCGGAAAAAGCGGAGGTCGAGGAGATTGTCCGGTTTTCTCTCGCCGATGCCAGAGCCTTTTCCAGAAAGGAGCCTTATGGACGAATCGTCAGCAATCCGCCCTATGGAGAACGGCTGATGGAAAAACGGGAAGCCGAGGGATTGTACCGAGATTTTGGCAGGGCAGTACAGGGACTGCCAACTGGATGGCGCATCAACCTTCTCTCCTCTCATACTGAATTTGAGCGGACCTTTGGGCGAACAGCGGACAAAAAAAGAAAATTATATAATGGTATGATAAAATGTGATCTCTTCCAGTACCATGGAAAAAAGAAGAGCGCTACTTAATCCCTTTCAAATCTCAGGATTCTGAAAAAATGCACAAAAATGAATATGAATTTTCTCTTCTTTTCAGAAATTTCAATGTTGCGGAATTGGCAAGGGAAGGGTATTATAATACTTGAATTAGCACTCAGCCAAAAAGAGTGCTAAGCCAAAAGTTTGTGAACACCATTTGAACATACATTTGAAGGAGGAACCCAACATGACATTGAAACCTCTGGCCGACCGCGTAGTGATCAAGCGTCTGGAAGCAGAAGAAACCACTAAGGGTGGCATTATCCTGACCGCAGCCGCGAAGGAGAAGCCTGACCTGTCTGTTGTCGTCGCTGTTGGCCCCGGTGGTCTGGTTGACGGAAAAGAAGTGACCATGATCCTGAAGCCCGGCGACAAAGTCATCACCAGCAAGTACATGGGAACCGAAGTGAAAATCGACGGCGAACAGCTGACCATCGTCAAGCAGAGCGACGTCGTGGCAATTGTGGAAGACTAATTTTGACCGCAGATCGGAAGGAGAACATATATTATGGCAAAGATGCTTAGTTATGGGGAAGAAGCTCGTCAGGCACTGGAGCGCGGTGTTGACAAGCTGGCCAATACCGTTAAAGTAACGCTCGGTCCGAAGGGCCGCAATGTGGTTCTGTGGAGAGCCTATGGCACGCCCCTGGTCACCAACGACGGTGTCACCATTGCAAAGGAAATTGAACTGGAAGATCCCTTTGAAAACATGGGCGCCCAGATGGTAAAGGAAGTTTCCACCAAAACCAACGATGTGGCCGGCGACGGTACCACCACCGCCACGCTGTTGGCCCAGGCCATCATCCACGAAGGCCTGAAAAATCTGGTAGCAGGCGCCAATCCCGTTGTGATGAACAAGGGAATGGCCAAGGCAACCAAGGTCGCTGTGGAGACCATTCAGAAGAATTCTCAGCCTGTCAACGGCAGTGAGGACATTGCCCGGGTTGGTACGGTCTCTTCCGGCGATGAAAAGATCGGCACCTTGATCGCCGAGGCTATGGAAAAGGTCGGTTCTGACGGTGTCATTACCGTAGAAGAGTCCAAGACGGCTGAAACTTACAGCGAAGTGGTTGAGGGCATGCAGATTGACCGTGGTTTCCTGTCCCCCTACATGGTAACCGACACGGAAAAGATGGAAGCCGTTCTGGACGATCCTCTGATCCTCCTTACCGACAAGAAGATCAGTAACATCCAGGAAATCATTCCTATCCTGGAGCAGGTTATCCAGTCCGGCAAGAAGCTGCTGATTATGGCGGAAGACGTGGAGGGCGAAGCACTTTCCACCCTGCTGGTCAACAAACTCCGCGGCACCCTGAATGTGCTGTGCGTAAAGGCCCCCGGTTTCGGCGACCGCCGCAAGGAAATGCTCCAGGACATCGCCATCCTGACCGGCGCCACCGTGATCTCCAGCGACTACGGCCTGGAGCTTCACAACACCTCTATGGAGCACCTGGGAACCGCCCGTCAGGTGAAGGCAGGCAAAGAGACCACCATCATTGTCGATGGCGGCGGGGCTCCCGAAGCCATCAAGGAGCGCACCCAGATGATCCGAAACGAGTTTGAACGCTCCACCTCTGAGTATGACCGTGAGAAGCTGCAGGAGCGTCTGGCCCGTCTGGCCGGCGGTGTTGCTGTGATCCGGGTGGGTGCCGCTACCGAGACCGAGATGAAGGAGAAGAAGCTCCGGATTGAAGATGCTCTGAACGCTACCCGTGCTGCTGTGGAAGAGGGAATTGTTGCTGGCGGCGGAACCGCTTACGTGAATGCCATTCCCGAGATTGAGAAGCTGGTTGACAGCGTGGAGGGAGACGAAAAGACCGGCGTGCAGATCATCGCCCGGGCTCTGACCGCACCTCTCCGTCAGATTGCCACCAACGCCGGTCTGGACGCCTCTGTGATCCTGGAGAAGGTAAAGAACAGCGGTGAGGTCGGATATGGGTTTGACGCATACAAGGAAGTTTACTGTGATATGATTTCCAACGGCATTGTGGACCCCACCAAGGTAACTCGCTCTGCTCTGGAAAATGCCGCTTCCATCTCTGCCATGCTGCTGACCACGGAAGCACTGGTCGGCGACCGTCTGGCACCGCCCTCTGCCACAGGCGCTGGGATGCCCGCAGGTGATATGAGCGGCGCAATGTACTAAGATAAACTGACGCGACAGCGAAGGATTCGCTGGTCCGTGGCAAAGGCGCACCGAATCCTCGGTGCGTCTTTGCCGTACTAAATGAAAAAGATTTTCCAAAAACGGCAGAGTTGTGATATAATAAAATATACAGTCTCTGGCTGGAATGAATCAAAGGAGGCATGTCCTTTTGAAACCTCGCATTTTGATTTCCCGCTCTCCTGAGAGCAGCGGCCTGTATGAAGCCGCCGTGGAGAAAGCCGGCGGTGAGGCATTGTCTTTTCACTGTCCTGATCCGGAGATGGACTTCGACGGTTTAATTTTGGCTGGCGGGGGAGATGTCGATCCTTCGGAATTTGGTGAGTCTGATTTGGGGTCCCGTGAAATTGATCTGCCCAGAGACAAAGTAGAACTGGCCTTGGTGAACCGGTGTGTCTGTGAAAATAAGCCTATCTTGGGCATTTGTCGGGGACATCAGGTGGTGAACATTGCTCTGGGGGGAAACATCTATCAGGATTTATCCCCAGCTCTTTTGGAGGTGCACGCACAGACTTCGGAGGGGAAAAATCGAACCCATCCAGTGCGCCTGTCCATCATGACCATGCTGGGTGATCTCTACGGACAGGAAATCCTGGTCAACAGTTCTCACCACCAAGCCAACCGGCAGTTTGGCCAGGGCCTGTACGCCACAGCCTGGGACGCGGTTGGCGTCGTGGAAGCCATGCAGCACGGCAGTTTGCCCATTTGGACCGTTCAGTTTCACCCTGAACAGATGACAGGGACCAACGGAGAACCAGATGGACAAAAAATCTTTGATTTCTTCCTGGAACAGTGCCGAAAGTTCACCGACAAATAATTATGAAAGGGCCAAGATCTTCCTCCCGCCTTCGGGAAGTCAACCTGGAACTGGGAATGCCCTTTGCTGACCAGGCCATCAAACGTCTCACCTTTGAAATTCACCACAGCCGCGCCATGGGCTGTACAGTTCTGAAGATTATCCATGGCTATGGTTCTTCTGGAAAGGGTGGAAAAATCCGGACAGAAAGCCGAAAATATCTCACACGGCTGAAACGTCAGGGAGAGATTCGGGATTTTGTCAAAGGGGAACAATTCTCCATCTTTGAGGAAGCCACACGCCAGGCCTTTGCCCGGTGTGAAGAACTGCGCCGGGATCACGATCTGGACCGTTATAACAATGGCGTAACCTTTATTCTTTTATAAGTGATCGAAACGACCGAGAAAGTGAGGGCTCCATGGATTTTCAGGCAATGGTCAATGATACCAATCAAAAAAATTCCTTCATGCTGCACAATGGAATTCAGCTGACCAAGATGGAACGGGACCATGCTGTCGTGGAGGCTGACCTTACCACTTGGAATCGAAATCTTTACGGCGCGGTCCATGGGGGAATGTTCCTGACCATGGCCGACTGTGCCGCAGGAGGAGCAGCCCGGAGCAACGGGATGCGCTATGTCACCATCAGCAACAGCTTTGAATTCTTTCGCAATACGAAACGGGACCATCTCATTGCGGAAGGCCGGGTGAAAAGCCGGGGAACCACACTGTGCGTGGTAGAAGTGGAGATTCGTGACGAAACAGAAAAGCTCCTGTGCGGCGGAACCTTCACCATGTTCTGCGTTGGCAAGCAGGATTGCATTTCAGCAGAGTGATGTGGTACCGTTCTTTTCCTCAGGCGATGCGGGAACGGTTCGGGGGAAAGGTTTATAAGCTGGCCTTGGATGGCGGCATGACCTGTCCCAACCGAGGTGGCACATTAGGAACCCGCGGCTGCATTTTCTGTAGTGAGGTTGGCGCAGGGGAATTCGCTTCTCCTGCGTGTACTCATGTGGCAGAACAGCTGGCCCACGCCAAGCAGCGGGTTGCCCATAAAAATAAAGGTGGTCAATACATCGCTTATTTTCAGAGCTTTACCAATACCTATGCCCCCCTCCCGTACCTGGACGCTCTGTTTCGCCAGGCAATCGCTTCTCCGGAGATTGTTGCGCTCTCGATCGCCACGCGCCCGGACTGCCTTGGGCCAGAGGTCCTGGCCCTTTTGCAGCGCCTCAATCAAATCAAACCCGTTTGGGTGGAGCTGGGACTGCAAACCATACATCCAGACAGCGCCCGTTACATCCGGCGCGGGTACGCGCTGCCGGTCTATGATCACGCCGTCTGCGCACTCAAAAGAGCCGGCTTGGAAGTAATCACACATGTTATCCTTGGCCTCCCCGGAGAATGCCGGGAGGATATGGTGGAAACCGCCCGATACGTGGGGCGCAGCGGGGCAGATGGCATTAAACTTCAGCTGCTCCATGTGTTGGAGGGCACCGATCTGGCGCAGGAATACCGGGAGGGAAAGGTACCGGTTCTCACTTTGGAGGAATACATCCAAATATTAGAAGATTGTTTGTCCGTTCTCCCTCCAAGGATGGTCATCCATCGCCTGACCGGAGATGGTGATAAACGAACTCTGTTGGCCCCTTCCTGGAGCGCCAATAAAAAGCTGGTCCTCCATGCAATCCAAACTGCATTCGTCCGCGATCAGGTCCAGCAGGGGAGCCGATGGACAGACGATTCCTAAGCCTTGCCCAACCATAATAATACCAACCAATTTATCCATCATCACACAATACGAAGGAGGAATTCCAAATGACAAAAATTGATATTTTTTCTGGTTTTCTTGGCGCCGGGAAAACCACACTGATCAAGAAGCTGATTCAGGAAGCCTACCAGGGGGAGAAGCTGGTTCTCATTGAAAATGAATTTGGCGAAATCGGCATTGACGGCGGTTTTCTGCAGGATGCCGGCGTGGAGATCACGGAGATGAATTCCGGCTGTATCTGCTGCAGCTTGGTAGGGGATTTTGGTCAGGCGCTGGAACAGGTTCTGTTCCAATTTCACCCGGACCGGATTCTCATTGAGCCCTCTGGCGTGGGCAAGCTGTCCGATGTCATTGGAGCCGTCCAGCGCCTGGATAACCACGAGATTGTACTCAACGCTTTCGTCACTGTCGCCGATGCCACAAAGTGCAAAATTTATATGAAAAACTTCGGTGAGTTTTTCAACAACCAAATTGAGCACGCCGCTGCCATTGTGCTCAGCCGCACCAGCGGGATGAATGAGAAAAAACTTCTGGATACTGTGGCGCTGCTGCGGGAACACAATGCCAATGCCCCCATCATCACCACACCATGGGAAGAGTTGGATGGGAAAACGATCCTGGAAACCATGGAAAACAAGGATACCCTGAAAGAGGAATTGGCACACTTGGCCGCAGAGCAGGCTGCTCATGACGAATCCCACCATCATCACCACCATGAGCATGACCATGAACACCATCACCACCACGATGAAGCGTCCCACGAACATGAACACGGGCACGAAGAACATCATCACCATGACCATGATGCCGATGAGGTCTTCATCAGCTGGGGGGCAGAAACTCCCCGCAAATACACAGAGGAGGAAATCTCTGGTGCGCTGCATGCATTGGGCGAGGAAGCAAACTATGGCGTGGTTCTCCGCGCCAAGGGAATCGTGCCCTGCCAGGATGGCACCTGGATCCACTTCGACTATGTGCCTGGAGAGCAAAATATTCGCCGCGGTCCCGCCGGCTTTACCGGTCGTCTGTGCGTCATTGGTTCTGAACTGAAAGAGCACGCGCTGGAGCATCTGTTCTGCCTGCACTGAGCAAACGAGGATAAAATATATGATGGAAGAAATCCCTGTTTACCTGTTTACCGGTTTTCTGGACGCAGGTAAAACCAAATTCATTCAAGAGACCCTGGAAGATGTCCGCTTTAACAACGGAGAGAGCACGCTTCTTCTTCTCTGTGAAGAAGGGGAGGAGGAGTATGAGCCCACCACGTTTTCTGGGAAAAACGTCTTCATTGAGGTTATAGAGGACCCCTCTGAATTGACACCAATTAACTTAGAGCGTTTGCAGAAAAAGCATGCTGTGGAGCGAGTCATCGTGGAATACAACGGCATGTGGATGCTGGATCAGCTCTATCAAAACATGCCAGAGGCATGGATTGTCTACCAGGAATTCATGTTTGCAGACGCCCAGACCTTCTTGACCTACAACGCCAATATGCGTGGTCTGGTGGTAGACAAGCTGAAAAGCTGTGAAATGGTTGTCCTGAACCGCGCGGACCAGCGGGTGGACAAGGTGGAGATTCATAAAATCATCCGGGCCGTCAGCCGTCGGACCAACATTGCCTATGAGGATCTCAATGGGGAAGTGTACTACGATGACACCCCCGATGAACTGCCCTTTGATTTGGAAGCACCCGTGGTTGAAATCACGCCTCAGGACTATGCGATCTGGTATCAGGATATCTCAGAGGAGCCGGACAAGTACAAAGGAAAAACCCTAAAGATCGGTGGATTCACCATGGTCCGGGATAAGCTTCCGGCTGGCAGTTTTATTTTCGGCCGTCGGATTATGACCTGCTGCGTGGAAGATATTACTTTTGCAGGACTTCTGGCCACTGGATACGACACAAAGAACCTTCAGGACCAGCAATGGGTTGAGCTGACTGCCAAAGTTGCAATTAAACACAACCGGGTTTACAATAAAAAAGGCCCTGTTCTCCACGTACTTTCTCTGACTCCAGGCACCGCGCCAGAGCAGGATGTCGCCACATTCTATTAAAGGTTATAAAACGTAAGTAAAAAAGTCCCGTCCCCAACAAAGGTTGGAAGGACGGGACTTTTTTCTTGCAGAACTCTTTCTGAAAAAGGGCTTATGGCTTCGGCTCTCCCACGGATGCCGCTTTTTCCGCCGCCGCAATCTGGGCCAGCAGGTTTTCTGTCTTACGTGCTCTGCGCATCTGGAGCGGTTTTTTCATCCGCTCTGACAAACTGTCCAGCACAGAGTAATAAACAGGAGTGAACAGCAAGGTAACCACAGTGGAAATCACCATACCACTGATCATAACGACTCCCATGGGCTGAAGCATCTCGTTGCCCTCTCCAGAGCCAATCGCCATGGGGATCAGCGCCAGCACCGTGGTCAATGTGGTCATCATAATGGGACGAACTCGCAGAGGGCAAGCCTCCATGATGGCCTCGTCCTTCTCCTGTCCACGGGCCCGCCGAATGTTGATGTAGTCGATCAGCACAATGGAGGAGTTGACCACCGTTCCCACCAGCATAATCAGCGCCAGCAAAACAATCATAGACAAATCCATTCCCGTAATGGGCAAACCAAACAATGCACCAGACAGCGCAATGGGAAGGATCATCATCACCATCACCGGCATAACGAAGGACTCAAACTGTGCCGCCAAAATAAAGTAGACCAGACAGACAGCCACCAACATAGCCAGCATCAGGGTTTGGAAATTCTCCATCATGTCTGTATAGGCACTGTTAATCTCAGCCTGATACCCATCCGGCATATCATAGCCATCCAGCAGGGACTGAATGGACGCATTCATCGCCGCCGTGTCCCCACTGATGGTATTGCCAGTTACCTGTACCTGACGGGATTGATTGGTCCGTGCGATGGATTGGGGACTCAGTTCAACAGAAACCTCCGCGACAGAGGAGAGAGGAACCGTTCCGCCTGTCGGCGCAGAAATGGGCATGGAACGCAGCGCGTCCAGACTCTCCATACTTGCGCCACTGCCACGCACCACCACCTCTAAATCATTGCCATCCATCGTCACTGTGGTGGCCGTGGTTCCGGTCAATTCACTTCGAACTGCGGAACCGATGGTGGCAGAAGTCAGCCCATACTGCGCTGCTGCGGCATGATTGACAGAAACCGACACCGCCGGAATCGTATTCTCCAGGGAATTGGTAACCTCTTCCGTGTCCTCTAAGGCAGCGATCTGTTCCGTCAGATCATTGGCAATCTGCGTCAGTGTGTCATAGTCAGATCCGCTGATGTCCACCTGAATGTCGTTGGAACTGGTCATGCTGCTCATCATGCTGGCGTCACTGACTGTAATCTCACAACCAGCAATATCCCGCATGGCTTCCTTCAAATCCTGGGCTACCTCTTTACTGGAACGGCTTCGTTCACTTCGTCCCACCAGATTGGCTGTAATCGAGGCAGATTCTGCGCTGGACCCTCCTGTGGACATGCTGCTGCCAATGGTCATATACATATTATCCAGTTCAGGGCAGTTCTCTTGAATGATGCCCATCACGCGGTCTCCATAGGCCATGGTATCTTCCAGTTCTGTTCCCGTGGGCATCTCCACGGTGACACTCACCATTCCCTGGTCCATCTCTGGAATCAGAACCATATTGGTACTCAGGCAGCTGACCAGGAAAAGGACCACCATCGCCACCGAGACCAGGCAGGCCACCAGACGGCGGCGCAGAAAATAGGCCAGCAAATATTTATATTTTTCAGAGAGCTTCCCCACGATCTGTGTCCAGCGGGACTTCTTCTGTGCCCCTTGAAGCTTCTGAAGGCGGACCGCGTTTTCATCCAACAGGAAGTAGCACATCAAAGGAACGAGGGTCAGGGCAATGAGCAGGGAAGAGAGGATCAAAAAGACCACCGTAAGAGAGAAGTCCAGGAACATCATTCCTGTCATACCTCCACTCAGGCCAATGGGTAGGAATACCGCAATGGTGGTTAAACTGGACGCGGTAATCGAAGTAATCACCTCAGAGGTCCCCAAAACGCAGCTATCATATCGGCTGTGTCCATCCCCAGCGTAGCGATAGATATTCTCCAAGACCACGATGGAGTTGTCCACCACCATGCCGATGCACATTGCAATGCCGCCCAAACTCATCATATTCAGCGTTGTGCCAAAAACATTCATCAGCAGGAACACTGTCAGCACGCAAAATGGCATGGAGAGCGAGATGGTAACAGTAGCCCCCGCCCGGCGGAGGAAGAGCAAAACCACCAGTGCCGAGAGTGCGACACCCATCACAATGTTTTGGATGGCGTTGTTGGCCACTTGCATGATATAGTCGCTGGCCTCATAGGGCACCATGTAATTCATGGAGGGGTTGTCTTGCTTCAGCTCCTCCAGCGTATCCAGAACGCGCCTGGAAATCTCCACTTCATTGGCACCAGAGCGTTTGTTCACCGAGAGGATGACACAGCTCTCATCCCCCAATTTAGCCGCGCTGTCTTCCAAGGAGGACTCCAAATAGACTGTGGCAATTTCCCCTAAGCGTACAGACCCTCCCCGGGGCAGAAACAGCAAGGTGTTGGCCACATCCTCCACCGACTGATACTGCCCGCTGGTGGTTACCGTCAGGGTATTGGTTCCGTTCTGCACATCACCGCCGGGATAAAGTACATTGGCGGCAGCCAAGTAGTTGGAGACATCCGACAGGGTAAGCCCATATCCCGTCAAAGCAGTGGTATTGACCTCCACCGTAATCTGGCTGTCAATACCGCCCATGATATCTGCGGAAGCAACCCCGTCCAGACGCTCCAACGCAGGGCCCACGGTCTCCTCCGCCAAGTTTTGCAGTTGGCTCAGGTCCTCACCGCTCAAGGCAATCATGGCCACAGGCATCATGTCATTGACATTGAAATTATAAATCACAGGATCACTGCATCCATCCGGCAGGGAGAGCGCGTCAAACTTTTCCCGCAGCTTAATCGCCGCGTCATCCACATCCGTTCCGTCCTCATAGGTAATCATCACCATGCTGACGTTTTCAGAGGAGGTGGAGGAAATGGTGTCCACGCCAGACAGCGTAGACACGCAGGACTCCAACGGACGGGTCACCAGCTCCTCCACATCCTCCGGCCCTGCTCCCGCATAGGTACACATGACATAGGCTGCGGGAAATTCCATATTGGGCATCAGCGCCAACTTCAAATTGGAATAGAAGACGACCCCGAAAACAGCAATGATGACAAAAGCCAAAATGGTAGTGACCTTGTGCTTAATGCAAAAAGACGCAATTTTCATGATGCCACCTCAGGGGCCACGACCCGGACTGCCGCACCTTCGGAAAGATAGAACTGGCCCACGGTGACTAAGGTCTCACCTCCTGAAAGACCAGAGGTGATTTCCGTCTCACCGTCTCCCACCAGCCCCGTCTCTACCGGGATGCGGTGGGCGATGTTGTCGCTGTCAATGGTGTAAACATATTGTCCATCCATTCCTGTCTGAATGGCCTCTGTGGGGACAATCACCACATCACTCTGCGTATCAGTGTAAAAAGTCACATCAGCAAACATGCCGGACAGCAATCCACTGGAATAAGCCGATGGCACTTGGATCGTTACCCCGTACAGGTGGGTGGTGGCATCAGCAGACTTTTCAAGGGCGGAAATGGTCCCCTGAAATTCCTTGTCCGCCGCGTCAATGGAGACCGAGACTCTTCCGCCCACCTGAAGCTTCCCAATCAGAGACTCCGATACCCCTACCTTTACCTCCATATCTGTGGTGGAATCAATGGTCGCCACAGGTGCACTGGGGGAGACGAAACCGTTTTCCACCGCCGATAAGGAGAGAATGGTGCCGGAAATGGGCGCCGCCACATTGCCGTTGCTGTCCACATTCGCCAGGGATGCTTTGAGCTGTTCCATGGTCGCCTTATAATTCTGCATCCCCACTTCCAATTGGTCCAGCGCAGAGTTCATGCTGGCCTTGGCATTTTCCAGGGACAACTTTGCGCTGTCCAGCTCCGCCTGGGAGGCTGCCCCCATATCAAAGAGCGCCTGGGTATCAGAGACATTCTTTTCCGCCTGGGCAACTTGTTGAGAGAGCAGGGAAGACTGTTCCGCATAGCTCTTTTTGGCATTGTCATAGCTCATAGACGCCGTCTCATAGTTGGCCATGGTGGCGGAGATATCCAGCTTGCAGATTGCCTGCCCAGCCGACACCGTATCGCCGACCTCCACATAGACATCGGTGCAGCGGACGGACAGCGCCACAGAGACGGACTCCTGTCCATCGGAAACCACCTGGCCGGAGACATTGCTCTCGGAAGAAATTGAGCCGCGCTCCACGGTGGCGATTTCCACCGCCGTGGATGACTCCTCGGTTTCCGCAGTCTCCTCTTCACCGCAGGCGGAAAGCACTGCCATGCAGCTCAAAGCCAAAACAAGACTAAAAATACGTTTTTTCATTGGGATACCTCCGGGGATATGGCATACAGCGCAAAGTGTGCCGCAAGGATGTTTTCATCCAATGCGGCTTAAATTTTGTTCTATTTTTCGCAAGAGATTTGTTAACACTACCGTCTCCTCCTGGCTCAGCCCCTGGATCATGAAATCATTCATCTGTTCCAACACCAGAAGTACCTGACCGCTGATCCGCAGTCCCTCCTCTGTGAGAACCAGCTTTTTGAGTCTGGCATCATGGGAGACAGGTACCCGCTGGATGAGGCCCTTTTTCTCCAATGTGTCCAACTGACTGCTGACGGTGGAACGACGGAGCTTAAAGAAGGATTCGATATCTTTCTGATAAACGTCTCCCTGCTGAGAAAAATACAAAAACCCAATGGTGGATAATTGAGAAATTGTCATGCCCGAGGGAAGCGCATCGGGCGGCATTCGCATGGCCATTCGGTGCAGCTGATTGACAATGCAGGCCAGCTGAGTCACCTGATAAGCACGATGGTTCAAAGTTTCCATCCGAAAGAACTCCCCCCATTTGTTAGAATTCGGACAATTGAAATTGTACAATATCCGCACAGAATTGTCAATAAAAAGCGGAGGTTGAAGGGAAACCTCTCCACAAGTTACCTTGCAAGGTGCCGCAAGGAACGATATAATAATCTTACTTTTTCCTGGAGGTGCGTCCATGACACGCAATGTTGCATATTATCAAAAGAACCGCCCCCTTAAAATTTTTCTCTCCTACTACGGCCCCCATAAACACTTGTTCTTTTTGGATATGTTTTGTGCCCTGGTGATCTGTCTGATTGATCTGGCCTTTCCATATCTCTCCCGGTCCGCCCTCAATCACTTACTGCCCCAGCAGGAGTACCGTGTTTTCTTCCTTCTCATTGGTTTTTTTGCCGTTGCCTATGTGGGAAAGGGATTACTGTACTTTGTTGTCTCCTATTGGGGGCACGTCTTTGGCGTCCGGGTAGAGGCCGATCTTCGACGGGACCTGTATTCCCACATGGAGAGCTTGAGCTTCAGCTTCTTTGATAAAAACCGCACCGGGGTCCTCATGTCTCGGGTCACCAATGATCTGTTTGAAATCACAGAATTGGCCCACCATGGGCCGGAAGACCTCTTTATTTCCACTGTCACTTTGGTGGGTGCGTTTGGTATCATGTGTACCATTGAGTGGAAGCTGGCTGTACTCTCTTTTGCCATTGTCCCGTTCTTTCTTCTCTTCACCATTTATCAGCGGCGGAAAATGCGCCGGGCCAATCTGAAGCTGAAGGCCCAGACAGCAGAGATCAACGCCGCCATTGAATCCGGCATCTCCGGCATGCGGACGGCCAAGGCATTCCAAAACGAAGAGACGGAAAAGGAAAAATTCAAGGTGATGAACCGACGCTTCGTCCAGGCCAAGAGCACATATTACAAGACCATGGCCACGTTCCAGGGCGGCATGGAATTCAGCCTATCCATCATGCCGGTTCTTGTCATCGGGGCCGGGGGATATTTCATCATGCGCGATGCAGTCAATTATGCCGATCTGGTCGCGTTCACCTTATATGTCACGACCTTCACCACCCCGGTCAAAAAGCTGGTCAACTTTGTGGAGCAATTCATGCAGGGCTCGGCTGGATTCAGCCGGTTCCTGGAGCTGATGCGGCTGGAACCGGAGATTCAGGATGCTCCGGACGCCCAGGATTTGGACTCGGTCCAAGGAGAGGTCCGCTTCGATCATGTTTCTTTTCAGTACAACAATCAGGCGCAGGTGCTACGGGATATCTCACTGACCATTCCAGCCGGAGAAAAATTTGCCTTTGTTGGACCATCCGGCGGCGGGAAAACCACCCTATGTCAACTGATTCCCCGGTTTTACGATGTGACAGAGGGCGCAGTCCTCATTGATGGACACGATGTCCGGAAAATCACACAGCATTCCCTCCGCCAAAACATCGGAATTGTCCAGCAGGAGGTTTTCCTGTTTGCAGACAGTGTCCTGGAAAATATCCGGTACGGCCGTCCCGACGCCACAGATGAGGAGGTAGTCTGGGCTGCCCGCCAAGCAGAGATCCATGAGGACATTCTGGCCATGCCCAATGGATATGAAACCTATGTAGGAGAACGAGGGGTCATGCTCTCCGGCGGGCAAAAACAGCGGATCAGTATTGCCCGGGTGTTTCTCAAAAACCCGCCCATTGTCATTTTAGATGAAGCAACCAGCGCGTTGGACAGTGTGACAGAAGCTAAAATCCAAGCCTCTTTTGACCGCCTGTGCGAAGGCCGCACCTCCATCATCATTGCGCACCGTCTGTCCACCATCCGCAATGCGGATCGTATCGCCGTAATTGACCGGGAAGAAATCATCGAGCAGGGGAGTCATCCATCGCTGATGGCGCAAAACGGGGAATACGCTGCGCTGGTGCGTGCCCAGGAACAAATTGCATTCTCGAAAAATCATGCTATGGATATGTAACTTGTTGGGACACTTCTTGTTCCCTTTCAGTACAAAAAAAGATGGTAGACACGAATGATGTCTACCATCTTTTTTCTTACTGTTACTCCTCCGTAGGCGTCGTTGGCTCTGTGCCGCCCGCATCTGTGGCGTTATCGGGCTCCTCTTTCACAGGATCCGGTGCCGCGTTTCCCGTGGAAATTGAAAGGGCATTGACAATGGCATTGCCGGAGTCCTCCGGGGAAATCTGGATACTGACGGCGTCTCCCACATTTAGGATCACTACATTACGGTCCTTAGAGGCCGCCATAGCATAGAAGGTATCCGCGCCATCCAGCCGGACATAATACCAGGAGTCACCGTCCAGCACTGCGGTTCGGATCTCCGCGATGGTTCCCTCCACGTTGGTTTTCTCCAGAATATCCTGGGCGCTGTCACTGGTAACAGGGATGTTTCGCTGCTGTAGCTGTGCAATATAATCGCTTTCACAGGCGGCCACAGTGGTTCCCTGGGCAACAATCTGGTACTGGGACACGTTTACCATAGCATACATTTTCACCAACTGGGAACTATCTTTTAGGGACATAAAGTAGGTGGGTTGCCCGCCGATGTTCAGCAGCAATGGGAAGGTAGCTGTGTAACCCAAGTCCTGCACAATGCCCTCCGCGGATCGCTGGGCAGAACTCTCAATGGCACCCGGGGCTGGGTAATACGTGGTCTCCTTTGTTCGTTGATTTGACAAAAGGAAGCCGATATTCGACTGGTCACTGCTGGCGGAGGTAATGCCTGTGTACATGTACACATCGTCATCCATTGCCAGGTAGTTAAAGTTTTCCGTGGTCACAGTGACATCCTTCTGGCCAATGAGCGAGTTAATAAACCCGTTGACATAGGTGCCATAGTAATCGTACTGCTGGACAATCAGGCTGGCCGTGTAAACCCGGTCTACCCAGGTGGGAATGTCCTTGACGTCATAATAGGCATGCTCTCCTGTACTGGCGTTCAGCAAAACCGCACCAATGATGTCAGCACCGCCGAACAGACCAATGGTCCGCGTCTCCCGGGGGCAAACCCACCAGGGCTGTCCCTCCTCGTCAATCTCCAGGTGTGCGGAACTGAACATATAGGTGGGATAATGGAACCGAAGGAAACGGTTCAGGTCCCGGTTGAAATATTCTGAGGGAGAGTATCGCATTCCCTCCAGACCCAGGTCGGAAAGCCGGACCACATCGGCCTCCTGGGTCACCATGTCTACGGTAATATAGGCCGGCAGCCCCTCCTTGGTGTTGAGGAACCACTTAAAGAAATCACCGTACTCCAAGGCAGCTACCCGGACGGGACGTCCCTGATAGTTGATCTGGGTATAGTCCGCAGATACGTCAAATTGGCTGACCATGTCGGACAGTTCCCCCAGCTTCCGGTCACCCAGCACACTGGCGGACGCCTCATCCAACATGGGGATCTCGTCAAAAGAGACCGGTTCAATCTCCGTGGCAAAATCGCCTGTCCCCACATCCAACAGCTCATGGTAGGAGCCGGCGCGGAAAATCGGCGCCGAGATCAGCTGGCCCACCACAAAAATAGCGGCCATGACAACCACAATGAGGACTACAATTTTGCACTGGTTTTTGGCAAAGGAAAGGTAATCCTTCAAATGAATCTCTTGATGTCCGGTATCCACACCCAAAATAATCATAAAGACTAAGATGTAGACCAACAGAAGGATAAAAACGAAGCTGTAAAAACCTGTATTGTGCAGGTTAATGGCGGGCAGGGAAACATAAAACCACACCGCGCCAATGGCAAGGGTGATCAGCAAACTGATCAACATGCGGGGCAGTGTTCTTTTCGCCTGACTGTCTGACATAAGGTACTCCTTTCAGTTTCTAAAATCATGGTTATTTGGAGGAATATGGATAGTATATCCTATCTGATCAGAAAAAGCAACGAGAAAGGTTTGACAACCTGATAAAACCATGGCAAAATAATACTATCTGTATGAAAATGGGCATTTTATTACAAAATTTTAACGGAGCCATTGGACCGGAATGGAGGGAAAACGCATGATACAGCTGGACTGGATGGGAAGTCTCAGAGACTTAAATGTACTGTCGGTCTGCGTCCGCTTGCTTTTGGCCATGGCGTTCGGAGGAACCATCGGCTTTGAACGGGGAATCCGGCAGAGAGCCGCTGGCCTGCGCACCCACATGCTGTTGTGCGTCGGGGCCGCCTCTACCATGCTGGTCAGCCAGTATATCTATGCCAGTTATGGCGTGGGAGACCCTGCCCGGCTCAGTGCACAGGTGATCAGCGGAATCGGTTTCTTAGGGGCCGGCACCATCATCGTCACCCGGCGCAACCAGATCAAAGGGCTGACCACGGCGGCAACCCTTTGGGCCACTGCCTGCATGGGGCTGGCTGTCGGCGTCGGGTTTTACGAATGCGCCTTGGCCATGTATGTCATTTTGATCTTTATTCTTCTTTTGGTCAATGTGGTGGACACGAAATACTTAAAAATCCCCACCAGTACAGCGCTCTATCTGGAGGTCCGGCGGGATGTCGGATTGGGAAATGCCATCCATTTCATCCACGAGATCGGCTGGAGCGTTCGAGAGGTCAAAGAATTCCCCTCCGGGCGCCCTGACATCCTGGCAGTGCGGTTGGATTTGGAATCAGAACAGGCTATGCGCGGGGACATCTCCACCATGGTTCTGCTCAAAGAGCAGGAGGGCGTGGTCCGTCTGGAAATGTGATGTTCAGCAAAGTTTAAGCCCCCATCTGCTTCTCACAGCACACTGTGAGCGCGGGTGGGGGCTTTTGTTCTACGTCATCGGTATAGCTGCTTGGCCTCATCCAAAATTTCCCGCCGGTGACATGCGGAATAAACGATGGGGAGGTCTGGAAATTCTCCGCGAAAACCCTGGAGCAGAACCTCTGGATTCAAGCCTGGATTCTGGGCTTTCAGCAGTAAGGTCAGAGCCAACCGGTCCCCCTGCGCCTCGATCCGTTCTACCCCTTCTATGAGCGGAATAATATCTACCTCTGTAAAACCACTTTTGGCTTTCTTGCTTCTCTTTTTTACAACAAAGGACGGACGGTCCACCAAGGAACGAAAAGCCGCTTCCCCTTGCTGCGCCAAATCCCCATCCAGTTCCAATGTGACCTCGTAACGGACAAATGCCAAATCCCGGAAGGGGCGTCCCCCTTCATAACAGCGCAAAATCTCAATGCCAGCGGGCAGAACCCGGTTCATCTGTGCAGGCAGTGCTTCCATCGTGCTGCCGGAGACCAGCCCGAACTCCATAATTTCACATTGGCTGGAGAATCCCAGGGGAAGCGGGAGCGGGATGGACACATAAGGATGGGGATGAAACCCTGCCGTATGCCGAATGGCAATACCTGCCCGCAGGAAAGCCCGCTCCATGGTGTGCATGAGGTCCAGATGAGAGATATACTTGGCCGTACCGTATTTGGCAAACAGAATTCTCTGCTCAGACATGACAGATTCCCCCCTCACACAGCCGGTTTGCACCGCAGCCGGAACATTTCACCCGGCAGTCTGGGGTAATCTGACCGGCATACGCAGTCTCCCGCTCCTTCCAAAGATAGCTCTCCTTTACGCCGTCTGAAATGGTCTGCCAAGGTAAGATCTCTTCCTTGTCCCGTATACGGTTGGCATAAAAAGCAGGGGAGAGGCCGCAGGCCGCAAAGGCATCCAGCCAGGTTTGAAGGGAGAAATATTCACTCCAGGAGTCAAACTTGGCGCCATGCCTCCAGGCCTGCTCAATCACATCCGCCACCCGGCGGTCCCCCCGGGAAAGCGCCGCCTCCAAGAAACTGGTCTCCGGGTCGTGCCAGTTGTAGGTAATGGATTTGTTCCGCAGATTCTCTCGGAGGAGGGTGACCTTTCGCAGATATTCTTCCCTTGTATTCTGGGCCTCCCACTGAAAGGGTGTATGAGACTTAGGCACAAAGCAAGAGGTCGAGACGGTAATCCGCACCCCACGTGACCGGTTGGGGGTGTTGTTTCGCCAGACATGGTAAACCTTGTTGGCCAAGTCTGCAATGCCCAAAACATCTTCGTCGGTCTCCGTGGGCAGACCCAGCATAAAATAGAGCTTGACGCCGCTCCAGCCTCCGGCAAACGCAGTCCGGCAGGAGTTGAGCAGGTCCTCCTCCGTCACATTCTTATTGATGGCATCCCGCAGGCGCTGGGAACCGGCCTCCGGCGCAAAAGTCAAGCCGCTCTTCCGTCCGCCACGCTGCAGCTTTTCCATAAGATTCATGGAAAAATTATCCGCCCGCAGGGAGGGAAGGGCCAGGTTGACCTTATGGGGCTCACACCACTCCAGTAGCGCGTCACACAAAGGGAGCAAATCCGGGTAATCGCTGGAGGATAGGCTCATCAGTGTCATATCCTGGTATCCTGAGTCCTGACAGGCCTCAATGCCTTGTCTGGCCAGCTGCGCCTGGCTGCGGCTGCGCACCGGGCGGTAGACAAATCCAGCCTGACAAAAACGGCATCCTCGAATACACCCTCGAAAAAGCTCCAGCATCACACGGTCTTGTGTGATCTCCGTGGAGGGCACAATGGTTTTTACCGGATAGTAGGACCGGTCCATATCGGTAACAATCCGCTTTCTCACCCGTTCCGGGGCTCCTTCCCGGGGAAGAATGGAGGCAATTAAGCCATCTTCTCTATAAGAAATCTCGTAAAGAGAGGGAATATAAAGCCCGGGAATCTGGGCGGCCGCCCGAAGCAACTGTGCCTTGGACCAGCCCTCCTGCTTGGCCTTTCGATAGAGCTGAATCATCTCCACCGTGACATCTTCCCCTTCTCCCAGAGAGACAATATCCACAAAGGGGGCCAAGGGTTCCGGGTTGTACATACTGGTGCCGCCCGCCACTACCAGCGGACGCAGGTCCTTGCGGTCCTCGCTCCGCAAAGGAAGCCCCGCCAAGTCCAGCATATTGAGCACATTGGTATATGCCATCTCATAGCCAAGAGAAAATCCAATGATATCAAATTCTGTAATGGGGTCCCCACTCTCTAAGGCGTAAAGGGGCAACCCCTCCTTGCGCATTTCTGCCTCCATGTCTCCCCAGGGGGCAAAAACGCGCTCACACCATACCCCATCCATTTCATTGATTACGCCATAGAGAATCCGCATGCCTAAGTTAGACATTCCAATCTCATAGGTGTCCGGAAAGCAAAAGGCAAAGCGGCAGTCCACATCGTTCTTTTCTTTTTTTATGGCGTTATATTCGCCGCCTACGTAGCGCCCGGGTTTTTGAACGCGGGCCAAAATTTTTTCCAAAGTATGATCCATTGGGACCTCCAACCCAGCGGAGCGCAGCTCCACAGATTCTGATTTGAACCCATTATAGCATAGAAAAGCGGTTTATGGCCAGAGATTTTCCCCCTCCTTTTTCGGCCGTTCCGCCCCTTCCTTTCGTGTGTTGTGTCGCTTACAAATCTGACGGTAACACAACAGGCCGCCCACGCTGATCAGGAAGGTAACCACAAAAACTACGACGGCAAATAGATAGTCCTGGGTTCCCAGCGCATCCCCGCCAACCGTGGAGGTTACCACCGAAGGCAGTCGGCCCAGGGAGCAGACCAGCAGAAATACAGGAAATTTGATGTCGGTTAACCCGGCAAAATAACACAGGAGATCCTTTGGCGTCCCTGGAATCATAAAAATCACCAGGAAGAGAATGGTACGCTTGGGAGAGCTCTGTAAAAATCGGACGGCACGGAGCTTTTCCGCAGAAAAAAACACCTCTACCAGACGGGTCCCGAACCGCCGCACCAATCCAAAAACCAAGAGACTTCCCAGCGTAGCAGCCACCAGACAGACGATGGTTCCCCAAACCGCGCCAAAGGCATAGCCGCCGGCAATCTCCAACGGCTCCCCGGGAATGACGGCAAACAGGACCTGGAAAAACACCATAGCACCATAGATCAGCAGCCCGCCCAGTTTTCTCTCCTCCAGCCATTGGCGGAAGTTTTCTGGATCAGAAGCCAGACGCACCATCGGCAGACCCACCTGCCAGCAGATCAGAACGGTTGCCACCAAAAAGAAAGCCAGCCCGATCAGTGCCCATTTTTTCCGCTGCCGCTCTGTCCGTTTTTTCGTATGTTTCATTTGTCGCGCTTCCCTTCAAGACAGCTGCAGGCCAGCCAGGACCGCTGTCTTATGGAAATAAAAGTGATTAAACACCGCAATCACACGTCCCACCCCAATCATGGACAGGATCGTCCCCAGGCCGATCCCCACCAACTGTCCGGCCATCAAGAGACCAATGGCAGAGGTCAACAGCACGTTGCCGATATCGAAGCAATTTTTGGTCAGTCCCACGCTTCCGCCTGAAAAATCAGAGAGGGTCTGTACAATGCCGTCTCCCGGATTCGGAATCAAACGCATGTTCAGAGAGAGGGCAGCCCCAACCCCTGTCAGCACAATGGCGATGAGCAGGAAGAGAACCTGTCCTGGAAGAGTTCCCCAAAAGGTTCCCGCACAGTCTGACGCCAAGTCTGGGATCTGTGCTCCAAACACATTGAGAAACCGGGTGAAGATCAAGCTGAGAGGGAACTGCATCGCGTCCATGAGAAGCACGGTAGAAAGTTTTCGGACAGAAGGCACCCCCGCTTTTTTCCTTCGGTACGCCAGCAGGCTGTGCAGAATCATCTCGGCCAACACAAACACGGAATACAGAAGGAGTGTGGTATTGCCAAAATTGTGACCCCAGATGGTGGCAACACTGTATGAGACCGAGATAATCGGGGAGACCCCCAACCCTGCCTTTGTATTCATGGTGATTCCCAGCGCCAAGATCAGCAGTCCCACAAGGTAACAGCTTCCCCGAAAAAGGTGCTGGGAAATCGGCTGCGTCTTTTTCAAACCATCGTCTTCTTTCTAATTGCAGTTGTTTTCTTTTATGCCGGTATCACAGACAAGGTTCCAGCCCCTGTTCTTCTGCTGCTTCCCGTCCCATCACAGACGTTTTTGAATCTGCCGCCATGTCTCTCCTGTTAGAAAACTCTCCGGCACATTGTCTTCCATCTCCAAAAAGCGAGCATAGGGGATGGAAAAAGACAACAGGTCTTTGCTAATAGGAAGCCGGGCAGAGGGATCTGTTAGCCCAAGGATGCAAGCCTCAGTGTCACACATACTGTATAAAACAGCCTGCACGCAGCCAGCGCCAAACAACACCTTTACATTATCTTGGTTCGGGCGATCATAGTTGGCCAGTGTAACCAATGCGGACAGCTGGTCGGCATTCACCAAAAAAATCACCGCAGTCGGCACCACCGCATCGGAGAGCTTATCCAGGGGCTGAAAAATCACATACTTGCTCGGCACCGTCTCCGGCAGGCTGTGGAGATACGACACGGCTAAATCAGGCGTCTTTTTATACGCCATGCCGCCATGTCCCTCCTTTCCTTTCGAGAGAAGTGCCGCCATCGGGTCAATAGACAATTTCTCAAACCCCAGCCCAGCTCTGCTGCCCGGGCAGGCATTCGTGTGCGCTTGAAACACCACGGTCTTTCCTTCGGCCGCATCCTCCAGACGGGGGAGAATACAGCCATGGTGTTCGGTTTCCCATCCTTGGGCATCGGGGGGAAGGTGATCGGTTTGAATCACCGCCACCGGCTGTGTTTTCAGGCAAATTGCCTCCCGAATTCTGCTGTTCATCTGTCTCCCTCCTCCGAAGCTTTCTTCTTTGATTGTAGTCACATTTCTTCGGTTCGTCAAGTTTGGCGCTTGAAAAAAGAGAACCCATGCCGCGGAGATCGACTCTGCGGCATGGATTCTCTCATGTCCCTCACTGGAAATACGTGACAAGTCCAATGAGGAATATCCCAAGGAAAAGGAATGGGAGAATATAGGTCATATATCCACGCATCCAGTTCTTCACTTTCAATCCTCGACCAGCGTTGGCTTCTGCCATAAAGTTTTCCCAACCCCAGCCCCGTTTACTCACAGCGAAGAGCAGAAAAATCAAGGAGCCCACTGGCAGAATGATATTACTCACCAAAAAGTCCTCCAGATCCAGGAAGTTGCTGCTTCCCCCCAAAGGATGAATCCCAGAGAGAAGATTAAAGCCCAAAGCGCAGGGCAAGGAAAGGATCAAAAGTGCAATGGCATTGATGAGGCAGGCCTTTTTTCGGCTCCATCCAAAAAGGTCCATGCAGCAGGAGAGAATATTCTCAAAGACCGCCAGCACGGTGGACAGCGCGGCAAAGGTCATAAAGACAAAGAAGAGTGCTCCCCAAAGTTCCCCCATTGGCATGTGGTTGAAGACGTTAGGCAGCGTGACAAAAATCAATTTGGGGCCAGAACCCGCCTCCACGTGGTAGGTAAAACAGGCGGGAAAAATGATGAGGCCGGAGACCAGCGCCACAAAGGTGTCCAAAATTGCCACGTTGATGGACTCGCCCATCAGAGAGCGTTCCTTACCGATATAACTGCCGAAAATAGCCATGCCGCCCATGCCAAGGCTCAGGGTGAAGAACGCCTGGGTCATCGCCCCCAGGATCACATTACCAACGCCAACTTCTTTCATTTTCTCCAAGTCGGGCTTCAAATAGAAGGAAAGACCTTCTTTGGCACCCTCCATGGTAAAGCTGTTGATAGCGAGCACCACCATAATGACCAGCAACGCAATCATCATATACTTGGTCACACGTTCCAGTCCCTTTTGGAGGCTAAAGGAACAGATAAAGAAACCCAGCACGACCACCAAAGCCATGAAGCCCACCATGCCCACAGGGTCCGCGCAGATTTGTTCATAGGCCTGCCCCACTTCCTCCGCAGACATCCCATTGAACTTTCCCTGGGCTGTGGAGAGGAAATACTGAATCATCCAGCCCCCTACCGTGGTGTAGAACATCATCAGCAGATAGTTTCCGATCATGGCCATATAGCCATGAATATACCATTTGCTCCCCTTGGGGGCCAGCGCATGATAGATGCGAACAGGGCTTTTTCGGCTGGCACGGCCCAGGGAAAATTCAATGGTCATAACGGGGATTCCCATGACCAACAGGAAAAACAAATAGAGCAGGACAAACGCGCCGCCTCCATTTTGTCCTACCATGTAAGGAAACTTCCAGACATTTCCGATCCCGATGGCACAGCCGGCACTGAGCAGAATAAAGCCCAGACGACTGCCTAAACGTTCTCTTTGCATGCTTTTTCTTCTCCCATCCTTCTTTCTTTTGCCGCTTTAATGCTGCAAATTAATCGGCATTTATTTTACTATACTCCAAGAAGAATTGCAACACTTTGTAGCAAAAACAGAAGAATCATATCGAAATAAAAACACCATACAGGGAACCCATTCCCTGTATGGTGTTTTTTATAAAGCTTTTACTTCGGCACAAAGTATGTCACAAGACCGATGACAAAAAGGGCAATGATAATGATGGGAAGTACATAGGTTATGTAGCCGCGCATCCAATTTTTTACCTTCCATCCACGGCCGGCGTTGGCTTCCTCCATAAACTTCTTCCAACCCCAGCCCCGCTTGCTCACCGCGAAGATCACAAAGATCAGAGAGCCCAGAGGCAGCAAAATATTGCTGACCAAGAAGTCCTCCAAGTCCAGGAACGTGGTGCTCCCGCCCAAGGGATGAACCTCCGCCAGGAGATTAAAGCCCAGTGCACAGGGCAGGGACAAGACCAACAGCAGCAGGCAGTTGATCAGGCAGGCCTTTTTCCGGCTCCATCCAAACATGTCCATACAGCAGGAGAGGATGTTTTCAAAGACCGCCAGCACCGTCGAAAACGCGGCAAAGGTCATAAACACAAAGAACAACGCGCCCCAAAGATTTCCCATCGGCATGTTATTGAACACGTTGGGCAGCGTAACAAAGATCAGACTCGGCCCTGATCCCACCTCCACCTGATAGGTGAAGCAGGCGGGGAAGATGATCAGACCAGAAACCAACGCCACAAAGGTATCCAAAATCGCCACATTGATGGATTCTCCCATCAGAGAGCGTTCCTTCCCAATGTAACTGCCAAAAATAGCCATGGCGCCAATGCCGAGACTCAGGGTAAAAAACGCCTGGGTCATCGCTGCCACCACAACATTTCCAACGCCAATTTCCTGCATCTTCTGGAAGTCGGGTTTCAGATAGAAAGACAACCCTTCCTTGGCCCCGTCCATGGTAAAGCTGTTGATCGCCAGAATCACCATGATAACCAGCAGGGCAATCATCATGTACTTGGTGACACGCTCCAGCCCCCTTTGCAGGCCAAATGAGCAGATAAAGAAACCCAGCACAACCACCAAAGCCATAAAGCCTACCATGGTAACCGGGTTGCCGCAGACGCTCTGGTTGAACGCCTCCTCCACTTGCTGGGTGGACAATCCGTTGAACTTACCAGACGCCGTAGAGAGGAAGTACTGGATCATCCATCCGCCTACCGTGGTATAAAACATCATCAGCAAGTAGTTGCCGCTCAACGCAACATAGCCATGATAGTGCCATTTGCTTCCCTTAGGCTCCAGCTGCTGATAGAGACGGACAGGACTCTTTTGGCTGGCACGGCCCAAGGAAAACTCAATGGTCATGACAGGAATTCCCAGGACCAGCAGGAAAAACAGGTAGATCAGCACAAATGCACCGCCGCCGTTTTGTCCCACCATGTAAGGGAATTTCCAGACATTCCCGATCCCAATGGCGCAGCCGGCACTGAGCAAAATAAAGCCCAGACGGCTGCCTAAACGTTCTCTTTGCATGTTTTTTCTCCCATTCTTCTTTCTCTGCTGTGTTCACAGCGTTCCTGATTGTACTATATTCCGTTGGTCATTTCAACCGTTTATAACAACTTTCTTACCACAAGATAATCTCTTTGTTTTCATCAAAAAAGATTCCCCTGCCAAGGTTTCTTGACAGGGGAGGTTTCCTATGGCTCAGACTATACTGAACGCTTGTTGTCTTGGACATCATCGGTTTTATTTTTCCAGCACGAGCCGCAAAAGCCGCCGCAGCCATGGCAGCTCCCTCTCCGCGTCCAAAGAACCCGGACCGCAAGGACCGAGGCCAGCAAAACAAGGGCCAAAATCAAAACACTCGTAAGGTTCATCCGATTATCCCTATGGCCAGTCCCAGTCCACGCACCAGGAGTGCGCAGACCCACGCAATCACACATTGTCCAACCACCACTCCGACCGCCCATTTTCCGCCGAGCTCCCGTCGAATGGAAGCAATGGCCGCTACACAAGGCGTGTACAGTAGACAAAAGACCAAGAGAGAAGCCACAGCCAGCGGCGTCAGTGCCACCAGGAGCTGTTCCGTACTGCCAAACAGAACCGACAGCGTGGAGACCACACTTTCCTTAGCCATAAATCCAGCAATCAGTGCCGTTGAAACCCGCCAGTCTCCAAAACCAAGAGGCACAAAAAGGGGAGAAATCGCCCCCGCGATGACCGCCAAAATGCTGTTCTGGGAATCCGCCACAACATTTAACTGGAAATCAAATGTCTGAAGGAACCAGACCACAATGGTCGCGAGGAAAATAACCGTGAATGCCCGCTGAAGAAAATCCTTGGCTTTGTCCCACAGAAGATGCGCCACATTCTGAATGCCAGGCATCCGGTAATTGGGCAGTTCCATAACAAACGGAACGGCCTCTCCTTTGAAGATGGTCCGCTTGGAGAGCAGCGCCATCAGAATGCCTACTAAGATTCCCAAAAAGTAGAGCGCCACCATGATAAGCCCCCCACGCCCTGGGAAGAACGCAGCTGTAAAAAATCCATAGATGGGGAGCTTGGCCGAACAGCTCATAAACGGCGTGAGCAGAATGGTCATTTTACGGTCCCGCTCAGAGGGAAGGGTTCGGCTGGCCATGACACCGGGCACAGTACATCCAAAGCCAATCAGCATCGGCACAATGCTCCGCCCGGAAAGGCCAATCTTCCGCAAAAGTTTATCCATCACAAAAGCCACGCGGGCCATGTAACCGCTGTCTTCCAACAGAGACAGGAAGAAAAACAAGGTAACAATGATGGGCACAAAGCTCAATACACTGCCCACACCATTGAAGATCCCGTCGATGACCAGGGAGTGCAGGACTGCGTTGACCCCCCAAGCGGTCAACGCTTCATCCACCCAGACAGTCAGCCAGCTGATTCCTCCCTCCAACAATGCCTGAAACCAGGCTCCGATGACATTGAAGGTCAGAAAGAACACCAGCGCCATAATTCCTACAAAGGCGGGGATGGCAGTGTATTTTCCTGTGAGGAATGCGTCGATCCGGCGGCTGCGCTCGTGCTCTTTGCTCTCCCGTGGACGCACCACGGTCTGATCACAGAGTTTCTGCAGAAAGGAGAAGCGCATATCAGCAATGGCCGCAGCTCGGTCCAGTCCTCGCTCCTCCTCCATCTGAGAGATGATATGCTCCAACATTTCCTGTTCATTCTGGCTCAGCCGCAGTGCATCAAACACCAGCGGATCGCCTTCTACCAGCTTGCTGGCCGCAAAACGCAGGGGAATTCCCGCTGCCTTGGCATGGTCCTCTACCAAATGCATAATTCCGTGGAGACACCGATGAACCGCGCCGTTGTGGTCATTCTTGTCGCAGAAATCCGTCCGCCCAGGCCGCTCCTGATATTGGGCAACATGGAGCGCGTGATTGACCAGTTCCTCTACACCCTCGTTCTTGGCCGCTGAAATGGGGACCACGGGAATCCCCAGCAGTTCCTCCATCCTGTTAATATGAATGGAACCGCCATTGCCCCGAACCTCATCCATCATATTCAGCGCCAAAACCATGGGGACATCCAACTCCATGAGCTGCATGGTGAGATAGAGGTTTCGTTCGATGTTGGTGGCATCCACAATGTTGATGATTCCCGTGGGATGCTCGTGAAGAATGAACTGCCGGGATACAATCTCTTCGCTGGTATAGGGGGAAAGGGAATAAATTCCAGGCAAATCTGTCACCAAAGTCTCTCCGTGTCCTCGGATCGAACCGCTCTTCCGGTCCACTGTGACGCCAGGAAAGTTCCCCACATGCTGATTGGCCCCGGTCAGCTGATTAAACAGCGTGGTTTTCCCGCAGTTTTGGTTACCAGCCAGGGCAAATGTCAGCTGGGTTCCCGGCGGCAGCGGGTGTTCCTCTCCCTTTACATGGTATTTTCCTCCTTCTCCCAGGCCGGGGTGCGCCTGGGTCTCCGCAAAGGATTCTGTTTTCCGTGGGGCTTCCCTCCGTGCCCTGTCAGTGCCCAGAGGCGTGATCTCTACTTTTTCGCCGTCTGCCAAGCGCAGCGTCAGTTCATAGCCATGGATTCTCAGCTCCATCGGGTCTCCCATGGGAGCATACTTCATCAATGTAACCTCCGCCCCGGGGATAACTCCCATATCCAAAAAATGCTGTCGGAGAGAACCCTCTCCCCCCACCGCGATAATCACGCCGGAGGCGCCAATCTCTAAATCTTTCAGCGTCATACTCTGTGTGTTTCCTCTCCTGTCCCTTCTGTTTTCTCCATCCCCAGGCCTCCGCGAATGGCCCACCGCATTTTGGTAGAACGGGCCCGCGGGTTTTTGACACACTCCTGGGCTGAGGGGCGGATCACTTCCTTCGCTACCGCACAGTAAACCCCCTGACGAGCCAATGCCTGAAAGGATTTCTTCACCAGACGGTCTTCCCCGGAGTGAAAGGTCAAAACCGCCACTTTTCCGCCCGGCTTAAGGACCCCGGGAAGCTTTTCTAAAAAGCGGTACAACACCTCGAACTCATTGTTGACATCGATACGCAGCGCCTGGAAGGTCCGCTGACAGGCCTTTTTCTCCGCTTCCTTTCTCTCCCGAGGTGGAAGGAAACAGAGCGCCCCCGCCACGGTCTCTGCCAACTCTCGGGTAGTCTCTATGGCGCCCCCTTTCCTGAGACGCGCGCGAACAGCGGCTGCAATTTGCTCTGCGTATGGTTCGTCCGCGTTTTCCACCAGCATAGCGGCCAATTCCTCCCGGCTGAGCTCCCGCAGACGCTGGGCCGCGGGCACCCCTGCCGTGGGATCTAAGCGCAAATCCAGCGGGCCCTCCTGCTTAAAGGTAAAACCACGGGCCGGATTGTCAATCTGCATAGAGGAAACCCCCAAATCCGCCAGCACAAAATCATAGGCAACGCCGGGCGCCACCTGATCCAGATCCGCAAAGTTCATCCGCCGGACTGTGAGGATTTCCGGTCCATACCCCAACTGTCCCAGGCGAAGCCGGGTCTTTTCAGATTCAATGGGGTCCACATCTGTGGCGTACAGATGTCCCTGCCCACCCAGTTTTTCCAGCATCCGCCGGCTGTGGCCACCATATCCCAAGGTGGCATCCAGCCCAATCTGGCCAGGCTGGATATCAAAAAATTGCAGAATTTCTTCCACACAGATTGGAATATGCATCCCAGCGGGCGTTTTTCCCTGCTGAAGAATCTTCTCCACATCTCGCTGGTACTTCTCCGGATTCAGCTCTTTGTATTTTTCCTGGTACTTTCTGGGATGGGTGCCCTTGTAGCGTACCCGGCGTTTATGTTCCTGTTCCATGGAGATTCACTCCCTTTTTGTCGTTTTTTTATTGTATCGTGGATTACGCCTGGTTGCAAGTCTTTCTCCAATGATTTCAAACCGAATCAGAAAATCAGTCCTTCTCTTCGCTTCGGTATCCGCTCTTGACAATGGCCCTCCGCCGTGTTAGATTGATAAAAAGAGGGGAGCTGCAACGGCGGCTGAGAGGAAACAACGGTTTCGACCCTGTGGCAAAAGCCACGCACCTGATTCGGATAATGCCGACGGAGGGAACTTGTTTATGACACCATAAACGGCTGTCTGTTCGGCATAACGAACAGACAGCCATTTTTCTTGGGAAAAAGAAAGGGTGTGAACGATGAGAAAATATGCAACCCAGATGGAAGCGGCGAAACAGGGCATCATCACCCCGGAAATGAAAACCATCGCGGAGAAGGAATTTACCGATCCAGAGATCATTCGAGAGCGCGTCGCCTTGGGGCAGATCGCTATTCCCGCCAATATTAACCACAAATCCCTGTGTGCAGAGGGTATTGGCAAGGGGCTGCGCACCAAAATCAATGTAAATTTAGGGATCTCTGGAGACGCCAACAACTATGAGGCCGAGATGGACAAGGTCCGTATGGCCCTGCGATTTGGGGCAGAGGCCATTATGGACCTGTCCAATTACGGCAAAACCAACACCTTCCGCCAACAGCTCATCGCATTGTCCCCCGCCATGATCGGCACAGTCCCCATGTATGATGCCATCGGCTACCTGGAAAAGGACTTGCTGGATATCACCGCGCAGGACTTTCTCAAGGTTGTCCGGGCCCACGCGGAAGAAGGGGTGGATTTCATGACCATCCACGCTGGAATCAATCGCCGGGCCGTGGAGGCTTTTAAAAGGGACAAGCGGAAGATGAATATCGTCTCCCGGGGTGGTTCTCTGCTGTTCGCCTGGATGGAGATGACAGGTCAGGAAAATCCTTTCTACGAGTACTATGATGCGGTTTTGGATATCCTGCGGGAATACGATGTAACCATCAGTCTGGGGGATGCGCTTCGTCCGGGTTGTCTGGATGACAGCACCGATGCAGGCCAGATCGCCGAACTGATTGAGTTAGGGGCACTGGCCCAGCGGGCCTGGGATCGAGATGTACAGGTGATGATTGAAGGGCCAGGCCACATGGCCATGGATGAGATTGCCGCCAACATGCGCTTGGAAAAGCGGCTTTGCCATGAGGCTCCGTTCTATGTTCTGGGCCCGTTGGTGACAGATATTTTCCCCGGGTATGACCATATCACCTCAGCCATCGGCGGCGCCATCGCCGCGGCCAACGGCGCTGACTTCCTATGTTATGTCACCCCGGCCGAACATCTTCGTCTGCCAGATGTCGCTGATGTCAAGGAGGGGATCATTGCCTCCCGTATTGCTGCCCATGCTGCCGACATTGCCAAAGGGGTCCCACACGCCAGAGACCTGGACAATCAGATGGCGGAGGCCCGCCACCGGGTGGATTGGGATGCCATGTTCCAAATCGCGGTTGATCCCGATAAGGCACGATCCTATTTTGAGAGCACACCGCCTTCAGACCGCCACACCTGCTCAATGTGTGGAAAAATGTGTGCTGTTCGTACCACCAACCTGATTTTAGAGGGTAAAAAAGTAGCGTTCTGCACAGAACGATAAAAATTATCCATCCAATACGGGACCTCTCTATCTGGCGCAGTTGGCGTCCGGATGGAGACGGAGCTGCGGGGGAGCGCCCGGGGCTCTGCGTGTCCAACCACAGCGAGGGAACTTGTGTTTCAAGGTGAGAGGAGGCTTTTGAGCCTCGACCGTCCGACGATACGGGCGGAGTCTACCCACCGGGCCCTCTCCACCGTACCGTCATAGTCCAGTGCTATGACTGCTGGGCGGAAAGAGAGGAAATCATGAAAAGTAAGACAGAAATTCTTCGAATGACGATGCTGGCCATGCTGATCGCCATTGGGGTGGTCATCTCTCCCATTCTTCGCATCGAGGGGATGTGTCCCATGGCGCATCTCATCAACATTGCCTGTTCCGTGTTCATGGGGCCTTGGTATTCTCTGCTCTGTGCCACCTTGATCGGAATCATTCGTATGTCCTTTATGGGAATCCCGCCTCTGGCACTCACAGGCGCTGTCTTTGGCGCGTTTCTCTCCGGGGTATTCTATCGTGCTTCCAAAGGAAAACTGATCTGTGCTGTGCTCGGCGAGGTCATTGGTACAGGGATCATCGGTTCTATCATCAGTTACCCGATCATGGCCTTCTTGGTCCATAAATCGGGCCTGACTTGGTTTTTCTATACCCCATTGTTTATCACTGGCACGCTCATTGGAGGAACCATTGCCTTTGTCTTCCTGGCCGCCCTGCGGAGAACCGGGATGCTCACCAAAATTCAGCGTGCATTAGGAGCGAGAACCTATGACCTTTCAAACACAGTTTCCCCAGCTTCTGCAGCGGATCAAAGCTGATTCGCCGCTCATCCACTGCATTACCAATCACATTTCCATCCATGACTGCGCCAACGCTCTGCTGGCGCTGGGGGCATCTCCCATCATGGCCGAGCACCCTGGGGAGGTTGCAGAAATCACCGCCACGTCCCAAGCCCTTATGGTAAATCTGGGAAATATCTCAGACAGCCGGATGGAGGCCATAGCCGCAGCAGGGGAGACCGCCCGCACCCATCACATCCCCTGCATGATAGACTTGGTAGGCGTGGGCTGCAGCAAGCTTCGCCGTTCCTTTGCCCACGGGTTTCTGCTCCGGGCACATCCAGCGGTGATCAAAGGAAATGAGTCCGAAATTCGAGCCATCTGCGGGGTAGAACACCACGCCAGAGGCATCGACAACGGGGAACACGGTTCTTTGGCGCAAGCTCTGACCGTGGCCAAGCAGGCAGCCCGTCAATTTCATACCGTGGTGCTCCTATCTGGAAAAACTGACCTCATCACCGATGGGGTCTGCGCCTTCGGTGTGGAAAACGGGGACCCCCTGATGGCTCGGGTGACGGGCACAGGATGTATGCAGGGCGCTGTCGTGGCAGTTTTTCTCGCTGTCGCTTCTCCATTGGAGGCTGCATTGTCCGGTGCCGCCGCAATGGGGTTGGCGGGAGAATACGCGGCGGAACAGTTCCAGTCCCATGGCAGCATCAGCCAGTTTAGTCTGGGGATTCTGGACGGTCTCTTTTCCCTGCGGGATGCCGCTGCCCTGCGGATGATACCACTGTAAACAAAGGAAAACGATCCGCAGCATTCGACGGCTGCGGATCGTTTCTTTTCTCTCATTCGACCGTTTCGATGGCGTCTACAATAGACAAACGTGCAATTTGACGCAGGGGAATCCCCGTGGCCAGCAGGCAGACCGCCACAGAGACGCCTGCTGCTTCCAAAAGAGGGAGCCACGGCGGCGTTCCAAGGGTAACTGTCCCCGTCTGCGCCCCTTGGATCACCATGGCGCAAAACGATCCGGCTATTCCGCCGATGACAGCTGCCAGGAGACCATAATACGCCCCCTCCCACAAAAAGGTTTTATAAAGGCTTTTCAGACTCATTCCAATGGCTCTCTGGGTGCCAATCTCCTTTTTCCGTGTGTGAATATTAGTATAGACCGTATTGATGATGTTCAGCACGCCAATGAGCCCTACAAATAGGATTAGGCCCCACGCCAACAGATGGATCTGTGCAAAGCTCTCCTCCAGCTGCTGATCTGTTTGCTCATAGGACACTGACATAGTGCCTGGAATCTCCTGACAGAACTTTTCCAGGACCTGGTCAAATGCCTTGCGGTCCGCCCCCTCGGTCAGAAGAGGAAGCAGCTCTGCATAGGTATCCTGCCCTGTCAGAACGGGGTACAGCTGATCAATGACAATCACCTGAACCCCATTGGTAAATCCAGAATTCCCCACACTTAAGTAACCGTCATAGTCGTCCATTGTCTCGAGAACCGTGAGTGCTTTCCCCGCCACCGTGATAGCACTGCCCACTGTGTACCTCGTGCTCGGGAGAGAGTCTCCTTCTCCTACGCTGACTGCAATGGGATTGCGTACAATGCATCCTGTCCCATTCTCTATGGCGGACAGATCCGCCTCCGAAAGACGATCCCCAAAGAATTCTTTCAGGTAGAGTTTGTTCAGCCCTACCACTTGAAAGGTTTCACCCGGCTGCATCGCCCGGTCCAGTGCAATGCCCACAGGGCGGTTTTGCTCGTCTAAGGGATATAAAGAAAACTGCATAGCGGCCACATTCTCCACATTGCTGTCCTCCTGCAATTTCTTCAACTCTTCTGGTGTGAATCCCACGGTCTCATTGACCACGGAGTAATCTCCCAAGTGCTCCTGTTCCGTTCCCGCCGCGTTTAGGAGAGAAACAAACCCCTGCAGCGCAAGGAACACAGTAATACTCATCACTAAGGAGAGCACCGTAACTACAGTGCGCCCTCGGTGCCGTTTCAAATTGAGCCTGGCATAATACGCCTCAAAACAGTGAATTTTTCTGGTGCTTCGATTTTTGCGCTTTCCCACAACGACAGGTCCGGCCATTGACACCACCGGGGAAACCCGCGCTGCGGCACGTGCCGCAGGGATGGCCGCCACAAACGCAAAGGACAAGGTAATAAAAACGCTGAGAAGCAAAAACAGACCTTTTCCGCCCTGGTTCTCCTGGATCAACTGCTGCAGCATCGCTGTGTCCTGGGCCAGAAACAGCTCGGGAGAAAGTAGACTGGTGGCGGCAGTTAAAATCCCAGTGGCGGAGAGGAGCCCCAACCCAACCCCCACTGGCATGCCAACGGCACACAGCAGCAGAATTTCCAGGGAAACCACAGTATACATCTGACGTTTCTCCCCGCCAATGGCCCGCAGCGTCCCATATTGCTCCGTCCGCCGGGAAACCGATATGTTCAAAATATTATAGATCACCAGCCCCGCCGCCAATAGAATCAGTCCACCTACCAGAAGGCCGGCCACAGCCAACAGGGAAAAGCCGTCTCCGTCCTCCTCCGTATCCGCCGATTCCTCATCAAAGGAAATTCCTTTGGCGTTGAGATAGGTCACATTGTAAAGCGTGTCCAGTTCCGGAACCTTTAGCGTTTCCACAAGGTCATCCATGGTCTCTTGAAAGGCAGCCTTTTCCTTGGTTCGAATATCCACATTATAATAAAGGTAGTCTGGGGGAAGAAGGGCCTCTGCGGTTCCTTTGCCCACAATTCCCTGCACCACACCGGCAGAATATCCCAAATAGTTGCTGCGCAGAATTCCCGTCAAGGTGAACTGGCCGGTATAGGAAAAATCGCTCGTCTGAACTCCATGGCGCAAAGCTTTGGAGGCGGCAAGAGAAATCGTATCCCCCACATCACCGGAAAAGCCAAGCATCTGGAGAACATCTTCCGGTAAGGCAATCTCCATGGGCCGCTCCGGCAGCCGCCCCTCCTCGACTTGGGACAGGGAAGGGTAGGCAGACAAGCTGTCTCCCCAATATTCGTTGAGTCCCAGGGTAAGGATACGATTGAGCTCAACTGTTCCAACCGAGACAGAGACCCCAGCATAGGAAATTCTTGGGTCCGCTCGTATCTTATCCACCTGCGCCTGATCCATCTGAACAAACGTCGCATATCGGTTCCCATTCAGCGCAATGGCCTGCTGATCCCGCATGGCAGAGAGGATACCCAGGGATTGCCCAATGGCGGTGGTCATCGTTGTGGACAGAATGACCGCAATCAGGATCAGAACAGAAGTGATTTTGGAAGCAAGCAGCTCTTTGTATGCCAATGCTCGATAAGTCTTCATCTGCGGCTCACCTCCGAGAGAATGCCGTCCACAATGGAAAACTTTCGTTCCGCCATTTGGGCTATTCGGTCGTCGTGGGTAATCACCACGATGGTCTTTCCAAATTCTCGATGGACACTGGCCAACAGGTCCATGACTTCCCGCCCGCTTTGCGAGTCCAGATTACCCGTGGGCTCATCTGCAAAAATCACATCTGGCTTTGCAATCAACGCCCGGGCAATGGCAACCCGCTGCTGCTGTCCGCCGGACAGCTCACTGGGCAGGTGTGTCAGTCGATGCTCCAACCCCAAAAACTGCGTGATCTGCTTGAAATATCCCTCATCTACCTGACGATGATCCAGCAACAGGGGCATGATAATGTTCTCCCGCGCTGTTAGGACCGGAATTAAATGAAATTTTTGAAAAATAAACCCAATTCTTCGCCGGCGAAATGCTGACAGGACCGCGTCCTTTCCTTGATGGATATTCTGACCATCATATTCCACAACACCCTCTGTGGGATAATCCAAACCGCTGATGAGGTGTAAAAGCGTGCTCTTTCCTGAACCGGAGGGCCCGACAATGGAGATAAAATCCCGCGCTTGGATTTCCAGATTGGCCTTGTGCAGGGCAATCACCTGGTTTTCTCCCATTCCATAGCGTTTGGTCAGATCCGTCGCTACAATCCGCATTCTGCGTTCTCCTTTCTATTTTGGGGAGAAAAAATACACTCTCCCTTTCCACCGGGAGAGTGTAGCAAAAAAATATCAAAAAAGAATCAAGGTTTTCCGCTTTTCATCCATACAGAAACCCTTCCGCCTGTCTCCGTGTTTTCCAGTGCAATGCCTCCGCCGTGCTTTTCACTCAGCAGCCGGCAGACATACAGCCCCATGCCAAAGTGCTCAGATGCTGTTTTCTCTCCTCGAACAAAAGGTTCCGTTCCATTTCGCAGCATATTGGGGGAGAAGCCGGGGCCATCCTCCTGAACAGACAGTGTCAGCCGTTCCCCTTGCACAGACACCGTCACCTGAATGGTCTGCTTGGCATACCGGCTGGCGTTGGTCAAACAATTTTCCAAAATGGTGGAAACCACCGCTCGATCTACCCAGACAGTTGCATACTCGCTGCCGAAAAACTGAAAGGAGAGGGGACAGGCTGTCTCCCACAGGAGAAGCTCTCCCTCCTCCTGCATTTCTTTTCCCAATTCTCCAAAGGTAATTTCCACAGGGGACAAAGGCGCGTCCTCCAGCTTCTGTACCTGGCTCATCGTTTCAATATAAGAGGCGATCCGTTCGGTGTAATGGGACATCCGCGCCAAATGGTCTTCCAACGCCGCCCGTTCCAGGCGATCCCCCTGGAGGACTTTCTCCATCACCCGAATGGAACCCTTGAGGACGGTCACAGGGTTTCGCAAGTCATGGGAAAACGCCGCGTTCAAACGCCTGCGTTCCTCTCCCTGCCGCCACAATTCCTGATGGTTTCTCTGCAGCTGGCCTCGCATCTTTTCAAAGGCGGCGCAAAGGCTTTCCAGTTCATCCTTCCCTTCGGCCTCCAGGACAAAATCCAGGTCCTGCTCCATAATGCGTTGGGCGCCGGCTTGCAGCTTCTGAATGGGATGCTTTAATTTCAACCGATAGAATAACGTGCCCGAAAGCAAAAACGCCCCGCCAAAATACACCACTGTTAAAATGTACTGAAGAGACTCCACCCCTCTGGCCGCGTTCCATGCCTCTTCGGTGGGAATCTCACGGCTGACAATCGTGCCTTTCCCAGATTCATCATAGACAATCTCCACACCAGAGGGGGCAAGGGATTCCCGGAGGCTCACGCAGACCTTCGTGGTTCCCCAAGTCAGTAAAAATGCCGCAAGAAAACAACTCACCGTAAACAAAAGATAGGCCTTTCGCAAACTGAGGTTTCTCAGCCATTCCATCGATACCCCACCCCCCAGACCGTTTCGATGTAATTGTGCAGGGTTTTAGCGGACAGCTTGGCCCGGACCTTACGGATGTGTTCAATCACCGTTCCGCTGGACCCGTCTCCGTCCATACCCCAGACGATCTCATAGATCCGCTCCCGGTCAAACACCTGGCCCTGATGCATAGAAAGTAACTCCACAATGTCAAACTCCCGCTTGGACAGTTTCACAGCTTCTCCGCGGATGGACACGGTGCGCCCCGTATAGTCCACTGCCAGCTCCCCGAAAAATCGTACCGTAACCGATGTGGTTCTTCGCTGCTCCCGGCGCAGGTGGGCCTCCACCCGGGCGCCCAGCACCTCCATGTCAAAGGGCTTTACAATGTAGTCATCTCCGCCGGCCTGAAATCCTACGATTTTATCACTGCGCTCAACGCGGGCGGTCAAAAACAAAATAGGGCAGGAGACATGGGCGCGAATGCGCGCACAGACCTCCAACCCATTTAGCCCCGGCATATTGATATCCAAGAGAATGAGATCGGGACGGCAGGATATCTTTTTCAAGGCTTCCTCTCCACTCTGTGCCGCAATGACCTCATACCCTGACAGCGCAAAATAACGCTGTACCACATCAACAATACCTGGTTCGTCATCTACAATCATAATTCGGGCAGACAAACCGCTTCCTCCCTATGTCACTCTATTTCTATGGAAAAAGCCTCCCAAGCCACAGCGCCGCCAGCTCTGAGCAGGCTCTCCTTGTTTTTACAGCAGAGCAGATTTCCCCTGTATTCGAAGGGCTGCGCCGCGAATATGATCCTTCAACATAACATCCGCAAACGCAATCAGTTCCTCCGGCGTCCGATCCAGTTCTCCCAACAGCCAGCTCTCCACGGTCCCCACCAATGCGATGACATAGAATTGGGTCACCAACTCATCCGCGGGACAGCCCATTTCCCTGGACAGCTGTTCCACGGTCCTTTGTACAATGCCATAGATGTCTGCTTGAAAAAACTTTCGCAGATGGCTGTGCCCAATGGACCGCAAGGCACACAGGCAAAAGGCCCGGTTATCCTGGATATAGTGGAACAACTGGAGCAGTCCTTCCTGCCACAGCTGCACCCCCTCATGTTGGCGGAGCAAGACGATCGCCTCCTCCTCAAACATCCATTTTACCAGGTCATAGATATCGGCAAAATGGTAATAGAAGGTTTCCCGCCGCAGGCCACAGAGATCTGTGATCTCTCGAATGGAGATCTTCTCCAGCGGCTTCTGGCTCATGAGTGTTTTCAAGGCGGCGGACAGTTCCTGCTTTGTCGTTTCCGAGGTAGGGTATTTCATGCTTATTTTTCCTCCGGGGAGTCAGAAAATGGACGGGATATTATTTTATTATAACACACCTGGAGAGGGAATTCAGCCCGCTATCTGCCAGAAGTCATTCTAACAAATTTAGTAGATTTGTTAAAAATTTAACAACGTGATGGAATCTGTGCCTTGCCACATCTTTCTTCCCGTCGTATGCTGGCAAGAGGCTCGAACAAATGGTGCAAAATATTGCTCTCAAACGTAGTTCAGACACGGTGTTCCAACTGGAAATAACGCCGCATGTTTTCTTTCCCCATCCAAAAGGGCAGGAGGTGGCCCCATGCACAAGCAGCCCGACAAACCATCCTTTTTCGAAAAACTGGCCACTGCCATCGTGGACAGACGAAATCTCATCTTTTTCCTCTACCTCTGCGCCCTGATCTTCTCTCTGTTCTCCCAGGGATGGGTCAAGGTCTGCAATGACTTGACACAATACTTGCCGGAAAACACCGAAACCCGCCAAGGGCTTACCATTATGGAAGATGAATTCATCACCTACGGCACAGCCCGGATCATGTTGTCCAACGTGACCTACGATATGGCAGCGAACCTGGCAGCCGAACTTGCGTCCATTGACGGCGTAACCTCCGTCTCCTTTGGCAACGGGACAGAGCAGGACACCCCAGAAGAGATTGCAGAATATTTCAAAGGCTCGGACGCCCTCCTCTCCGTTACCTTTGACGGAGAGGAGACCGATCCCATCAGTCTGTCCGCTATGGAGGAGATCAAGCAGAGGCTGGCGCCTTATGATGCCTCCATTGACAGCACCGTTGGAGATTCCCAGGCAGAAACCCTGGACCAGGAAATGCAGGTGATCTTTGCTGTGAGCGTGGTCATCATTGTTTTGGTCCTGGGGCTGACCTCCCACTCCTTTGCAGAGGTTCCCGTCCTCTTGCTTACCTTCGGCGCCGCGGCTCTGCTGAACATGGGAACCAATTTTTTGCTGGGGGAGATTTCCTTTGTCTCTGACTCTGTGACAGTGGTTCTCCAGCTGGCATTGGCCATTGACTACGCGATTATTCTGCTTCATCGCTTTTTAGAGGCCCGTCAGCATACACTGGATGACCGAAGTGCCTGTATCACGGCACTCAGTGCCGCCATTCCCGCTATTTTTTCCAGCAGTCTCACAACCATTTCCGGCTTGGCCGCCATGATGTTTATGCAGTTTCGTATTGGCTTCGATATGGGACTGATCCTCATCAAAGCCATTTGTTTCAGTCTTCTTTCCGTCTTTACACTGATGCCGGGCCTTTTGATTCTTTTCTCCAAGGCAATGGAGAAAACCCAGCACAGAAATTTTGTCCCCTCCATAGAACGCTGGGGGCGCTTTGCGGTAAAAGCCCGCTATGTCAGCATCCCGATCTTTGCCGTCTGCTTAATCCTGGGATTTTGGATGTCAAATCAGTGTCCTTACGTCTACGGGTATAGTCAGCTGACAACCAGCCGGCAGAGTGAAAGTCAAATCGCCCAAGAAAAGGTTCGAGAGACCTTTGGCACCCAGAATATCGCCGCCCTCCTGGTGCCAAAAGGGGATTACGACAGCGAGAAAGCCCTGCTGAACCGCCTGGAACAATATGATCAAATCGACTATGCCATGGGGCTGTCCAATATCGAAGCCATGGACGGCTACACCTTAACCGATGCCCTGACCCCCCGGCAGTTCGCGGAGATGACCGATTTGGATTATGAGGTGGTCTGTCTCCTCTACACCGCCTATGCAGCGCAAAACGAGAACTACGGCCAAATTGTCGGTGGAATTGACGACTATACCGTTCCCTTAATGGACCTGTTTCTCTTTGCTTACGATCAGGAGGAAGCCGGATACTTCTCCTTGGAGGAAGACGCCACGGAAGAGCTCAACGACATGTACCAGCAGCTCACCGACGCCCGCGACCAAATGCTGGGAACGCACTACACAAGGATGCTCCTCCAGCTGAATCTGCCGGAGGAAGGGGAGGAGACCTTCCAATTCTTGCAGACCATTCACCAGGAAGCAGAGCAGTATTATGACAGCAACCAGATCTACTTAGTAGGAGACTCCACCAGCGATTATGACTTGTCAGTCTCTTTCTCCCGGGACAATGTGATGATCTCTGTGTTGTCGGTGGTTTTTGTGATTTTGGTCCTGCTGTTTACTTTCCAATCGGTGGGCCTGCCTGTGCTGCTCATTCTGATCATCCAGGGCAGCATTTTGTTTAACTTCTCCTTCCCAGGACTGACGCAAAGCCCAATTTTCTTTTTAAGTTACCTCATCGTCACCTCCATCCAAATGGGGGCCAACATCGACTATGCCATTGTCATCTCCAGCTGGTACAAGGAACTAAAAACCGCCATGCCGCCTAAGAAAGCCATTGTCAAAGCATTGGAGCTTTCATTTCCCACGGTATTGACTTCTGGCTCAATCTTAGCTTCTGCAGGTTTCCTTATTGGGAAACTCTCCACGGAAGGTACCATTGTGGGCATCGGCGAGTGCCTGAGCCGAGGCACCCTGATCTCTATGTTCCTGGTCATGTTTGTGCTACCTCAGATCTTGCTGTTGGGAGACACCATTGTGGAGAAAACCAGTTTTCGCGTCAACATGCCGGAGGCAAAACATCGGACCAGCGGCACCATCTACGTAAACGGACGCGTTCGGGGACGAATCTCCGGCATCGTGGACGCCAACATCCAAGGGGTAATCCACGGTGACGTTTCCGCGCTCATGGGAACCGGGTCCTACCAGGAAGCGCCGCCATCAGAGGAGGAGAACGACCATGAAACGAATCCATAACAGGCTGGCTATCCTGCTGATCTTTGCCCTGCTCCTCTCTTTGGCCGCCCCTGTGGGGGCGGCCGGCAGCCGGATTACCATCCGTACCCCAGAGGATTTGGTGGAACTCTCCCGCCGTTGTTCTTTAGACAGCTGGTCCCGGGGGAAAACAGTCGTTTTATCTGCGGACCTTGATCTCTCTGATGTGGAATTCTCTTCCATCCCCACCTTTGGCGGCACATTCGATGGGCAGGGATACACCATCTCCGGGCTTACTATAACAGGCAGCGGCAACGTGCGGGGACTGTTTCGTTACCTGCAGTCCGGCGGAGTGGTGCAGAATGTGTCCCTGGAAGTGACCATAGAACCCACAGACCTCCAGGATTCCCTGGGTGGGCTGGTTGGCAACAACCGCGGCAGTGTACGAAACTGCACTGTCACGGGAAGTATTCAGGGTGAAACCAATATTGGGGGAATCATCGGCGTCAACGAATCCAGTGGAAAGATCATCAACAGCACTTTTTCCGGCTCCGTCACAGGAGAACACTATGTGGGCGGCATTGCGGGGCAAAACCTGGGCAGCATACTGCAATGTGTCAATCAAGGGAAGATCAATACCGTCGCAGTGGAGGGAGAGGCCGACCTGGAAGATTTGGATAGCAGGCCCTTAAACTCCACGGAAAATCTCCCTGCCTGCACGGACATCGGCGGAATCACAGGTTTCTCCACCGGTGTTTTGCAAAGCTGTAAGAACACAGGTCCTGTTGGCTATGAGCATGTGGGATACAACGTCGGTGGAATCGCCGGACGGCAGTCCGGTTACCTAAACGGCTGCACCAACCAAGGCGTCATTCTGGGCCGCAAGGATGTCGGCGGGATTGCGGGACAGCTGGAGCCTGAAATCTTTCTGCGGTATGGCGAAGACCTCTTAAATCAGCTTTGGAGCGAACTGGGTACCTTGGGCGACCAGGTTGATCACCTTCTCTCTGACCTGAACAGCACCAACACCTCCACCACAGCACAGCTGCAAACGCTTTCTTCCCACGCAGGCACAGCTCAGGATGCCGCCGGAGAGTTGATGGATGCGGCCAAAGATTGGGCCAACGGGAACCTCAGCACCGTGAATGATCTCTCCGCCCGTATTTCCTGGAGTCTGCAGCAGCTGGAGCCGATTCTGGAAACCCTGCGTCCTCTGCCGGAGGAACTGACCGACGCAGTAGACGCTTTAGAAGAAGGGCTTGATCAGGCAGAACAAGCTGGTGACCTGGCCAGCGACGCTGGGCAATCGCTGCGCACGGCGCTGCAGGAGGCCTTGCGTGCCGCTGATCACATGAACGAGGGACTGGAACACATCCGCGCCAGCCAAGATGCTCTCAAATCGGCCTTAGGTGACCCCAATGAGATCAAATTGGCGTTGGAACAAATGGCCAAAGGCATCGGCCAATTGGGCGATGGCACCGTGGCATTTTCCGAGGCCATGGAACATCTCCGGGATGGCTGGGCTGCTCTGCCTGATGTATCTTCTGTTGACGCATTCCTCCAGGCCTTCGAAGACCTTTCCACAGCCGGCACCAGCACCGCCAACGGCCTGAAAAATATTCAGAAGGCTTTTACTCGTCTGAAAGACACGATTACAGCCAATGGAGACCCCACAGAGGCCTTGAAAACCGCGCTGCAAGAGCTTGAAAAAGCCGCAGCGTCATTCCAGTCTGGGGCAGATCAACTACAAACCGCTGGAAAGCACCTTTTATCCGCCTTGGATACGTTAGAGGATGCCGGGATTTATCTGGATGGGGTGGTAGACGCCTTCCGAGACGCCGGAAACGCCTTCAACAAGGCATTCTCTCGCTTGGGAGAAGGTGCCGATGCATTCCATGAGATGGTGAAAACCCTGGCGGAGGAACCTTCCATCCAGTTCACCCCCATAGGTAGCGATATGACAGCCCGGGGAGACGCGCTGGACGCCGCCCTGTCCGATTTGCTTGGCAGTGCTGACGATCTCAGTGATCTTCTCTCCCAATCCTCGGATACGATTTTAGGGGATCTCAGCGCCGTCAGCCAGCAGCTGCAATCCATCACAGACCTCCTCCGACAGGAAACCTCCCTGAAAAAAAGCGGGGAAGGAGACCGGATCGAGGACATCTCCGATCAGGTAGATGGTCGGAGTCAACGAACCGGTTGTCTTTCCGACGCCCGGAATGAAGGGGTAGTAAAAGGCGATGTCAACGTAGCCGGAATTGCCGGCTCTATGGCCATTGAATACGACTTTGACCCTGAAGATGATTTGGTTGAAGTGGGAGACCGTTCTTTGGACGTTCGCTACCAAACCAAGGCCGTTGTCCTCTCCTGTATCAATTTGGGAGAAGTGACCGGAAAAAAGGATGACGCAGGGGGAATTGTCGGCCGGATGGACCTGGGGCAAGTTTCCCACTGTGAGAACTACGGTTCTGTCAGCAGCGCAGATGGCAGCTATGTGGGAGGCATCGCCGGTGCGTCTTGGGGAAGCATCCGGGACAGTTGGGCTCGCTGCACGCTTTCAGGAGACCACTATGTGGGGGGGATCGCCGGTTATGGCTCCACCTTGAAAAACTGTCACACACTCATCACTCTCCAAGAGGGGAGCGCCTATGTGGGCACCGTAGCTGGATCTGTTGATCCAGAGGGCACTGTCACAGGCAATACCTTTACCCAGGAAGCTCTGGGGGCCATTGATGGAATCAGCTATGCCGGTCAAGCTGAGCCAGTAACGTTTGGTGCACTCTGCGCCGCCGGTGCACCAGAGACCTTTGCTCAGTTGGAGTTAACTTTCCGGGCCGATGGAAAAGAAGTCGCCGTGGTGCCCTTCCAATATGGCAAAGGGATTGCACGTCTGCCAGAAATTCCCGCCAAGAAAGGGTATTCCGCGGCCTGGCCTGATTTGGATTACTCCCACCTGACCGCCAGCCAGACCTTGGAGGCAATCTACACCCCGTACACTTCCTCCTTAACCGACGGTGGTGACCTGCCTGATATTTTGGTAGACGGCAGCTTCAGCGCCCAGGCAAAGGTCTCCCATACGACCAAGGAAACTGCATGGACCGATTCCAAAGGAGAAAGCCACCAGGGCACCGCTTATACCGTCACAGTGAAGGACCCCGTTTTAGACGCCGTCTCCTACACCGTTCACTGCCGGCTTCCAGAGGCCAATGGACGGTACGCCGTTTGGGTCCAAACGGGGGAGAACTGGCAGCGGCAGGACAGCGAGAAAGACGGCAGCTATCTTCTTTTCCCCTCCACAGAGGAAACCATCACCTTTTGCTTAGTAGAGGAGGGGAATCCTCTGGTCAAATACCTTCTGACCTTCACCGTTCTGGCCGCCGGCCTTTTTATTCTGTTCTGGCGAAGAAGGATGCAAAAGAAAAAAGAACACGCACAGCAGCCCCCAGCCAGCAGCCTTGAGTCAAAGGAATAAAACCTCCCCCAAAACGCCGCAGTCCCCGGGGACATCTGTTTCCGGGGACTGCGGCAAATGTGTCGTGTGTGGAGGTGTTATTCGTCATAGCAGGATTCCGCCGTTGCTCTCCAAGCAAGGAAATCCCGCCATTTGTTAGCAGAAGCTAATTCTTTGTCTGTCATGGTATCATAAAAAACCGACATTTGCAACGATTATTTTCTGTTGTTCCATTTTTCCTCAGATGTGCCCAGCAGACTGCCTATACAGTTGCTGGGCACATTTTGCTCCATCCTTTTTTGATCTTTTACAAATTATGAATCGTGGTCCAACAAATTGGTCATGCTCCGCAGGCTTACGCCCAGAGTAGAAAGATTGTGCAGCATGGCAGAGGTGGCCGGTGCCAAAACGCCTGCGGTTCCCAGGCCAATCAAGCTTCCGTTAAAACCAATCACAAAACGGTAATTGGACTGGATTCGCTTCATCAGCGCCATGGAAATTCTGCGCAGCGTAACCAGTTCCTCCAGGTTATCCGCAGAGATCGTGATATCCGCGATTTCCCGGGCAATGGCCGCACCGTCACTGATGGCAATTCCCACATCGGCCGCAGAGAGGGCAGGGGAGTCGTTGATCCCATCTCCCAGCATAACCACCACACGGCCCTGGGCCTGCTGCTCCGCAACATAGTTTGCTTTGTCCTCCGGCAGAACCTCAGAGCGATAGTCATCTACCCCCACCTGCGCCGCAATTGCGGCCGCAGTGCGTTCACTGTCGCCAGTGAGCATGACCGTTTTCCGAATTCCCAAAGCGCGAAGGGTATCAATCACTTCTTTTGCCTCAGGCCGCAGAGGGTCTGAAATGCAGATGACCGCAGCAAGGACCCCAGCAATGGCCAAATACAAATGGGTATACTGATCCGGCAGTGCATCAAACTTCTCCTGCTCCTCCGGCGGCACTGTGCAGCCCTCATCCTCAAACACAAAATGTGCGCTGCCAATGATAACACGCTCTGGTCCCACGGTACTGGCAATGCCGTGAGCCACCAAATAATCCACTTGAGAATGCATCTCCTCGTGGGAAAGGCCTCTGTCCCGGGCTGCCTGTACCACCGCATTGGCCATGGAGTGGGGGAAGTGTTCCTCCAAACAGGCCGCCAGGCGAAGCATGTCTGTCTCACTCTTCCCACCAAAGGGAATCACTTCCACCACCGTGGGGCAGGCTCGGGTCAGGGTACCGGTTTTGTCAAAGACAATGGTGTCCGCATGGGCCATTGCCTCCAGGTACTTTCCGCCTTTTACCGTCACATGTCTTCCGCTGGCCTCCCGCATAGCAGAAAGCACCGCCAACGGCATGGCCAGTTTCAGCGCACAGGAAAAATCCACCATGAGAACGGAAAGTGCCCGGGTAACATTTCGTGTCAGCAGATACGCCAAGCCGCTTCCCAGCAAAGTATAGGGTACCAGTGTATCCGCCAAATGGGAAGCTTTGTTCTCCGCGGCAGATTTGAGTTTCTCCGACTGCTCAATCATAGAGACAATTTTGTCATACCGGCTGCTGCCGTTCTGCTGGGACACCTGTATGATACACTCGCCTTCTTCCACCACAGTGCCGGCGTAGACCATCGTGTTCGGCCCCTTGGGAACCGGAACGGATTCGCCGGTGAGCGAGGCCTGGTTAACCATGACCTCCCCTTGGACAATCATGCCATCCACCGGAATCAGGCCGCCCATCCGCACAGAGATGGCATCCCCGGGCTGGATCTGGTTGAGAGGAACCAAGACCTCCCCCTCCTGTGTATGAAGCCAGACACGATCCACATTCAGTGACATGCACCGTGCCAAATCATCCACAGATTTTTTATGGGTCCATTCCTCCAGCAGTTCGCCCAAGCTCAACAGGAACATCACAGAGCCCGCCGTGGAGAAATCCCGGCGAGCCATAGAAATTCCAATGGACAAACCATCCAGCAATTCAACCCGAAGTTTTCCCTGCAACAGGCACCGAACGCCTCGGACCAGGTAGGGGATGGATTTGAGAACCGTATACGCCGCCGCCAGGGGAGGTGGGAGGAAACATTTCCGTATAACCTTAAAGACGACCTTGCCGACGAGCTTTTCCTCATAAGCCCGGTTCAAGGCCCGTCCGCTATGCGCAGGCGCCAGTTTGGCAATCTCTGGTGTGTCGTAAGAAAACCGGCTCAGAAAAGTCAGCAGGGCGGATCGTTCTCCGCAATACTGAATCACCGCACAGCACGTCCGTTCATGTACCGCCGCCTGCCGAATGGCGGGGCTGTGATTCAGATAGGCTTCCAATAGGTCCGCTTGCTCCAAGGTCATCCGTTTCTGCATCACTTGAATGCGGACCCGTCCACGGGACTCGTGAACGATCTTAAATTTCATAGTAAGACCTCCAAAGGGAAACAGAGAGGGCTCCCGCCCCCTCTGTCTGCGTCATATCTGCCGTTCTTTGAGATGTACTCAGGCCTCCGGTGCTGCCTGAGTCTCCTCTGCGGCATCCTCCACAATCTCTTCCCGGGCGGCTCTTTCCTGGTTGATATCCTTTGCACTGGCCAGGATGTCAGCCGCATTCTCCTGTACTGTGGTGACAGTCCCCATCACACAGTCCTTCATCCGCAGCGCAGCCGCCGTGGTGTGGGTATAAACCTTCTTCGCGTCTTTGCTGGACAGCAACTTAATGCCCGCAGACCCAAACAACACGCCGCCGGCAAACAAAGCTAAACTCTTATAATAATTCATTTGGAACCTCCCGTGCGTTACTTATGTTTGTACCCAGTGAGCATCACCATGATCATACAGAACACAGCACTCCATGCCCAAAAACGATGTTTTTTCAATGGGACACCTCCTCAAAGCAAAACACTTTGTTTAACTCGCATATTGTAACGTGTTTCCAAGAGAAAAGCACACGGATTCCGTCAGAATTGAATGGATTCAGACATTTCTTTTGATAATTTGCCTGCGATATTGCGCGGGAGGAAGCTGATAGTGCCGCTTAAAAATTTGTGAAAATTGGCTGGCACTCTCATATCCTACGGCGACTGCGATCTGCAGCACCGTTTGGTTGGTGGTACGGAGCAGCTCGGACGCCTTATCCATCCGACGCATCTGAAGAAATTTCCGGGTAGACTGCCCATACATCTGCCGAAATCCTTCCTTCAAAAAGGTTCCTGAAATATGAAACCGCCGGGCTAATCCCTCAATGGTCAGAGGCTGGCCCAAATTCGCCAGCATATAATCGTGCGCCTGCCGAATCGCTTCAATCTGGTCTCGGTCCCAATACCGCCGGCCACGATGCCCCATCGGAGAAAGCCCCTTTCCGCACAGGAGATAGAGAAGCTCCACACCTTTGAGTACACAGTACTCTCCCCGTTTGTCCGTGGGAAGATCCGTCAGCTGAGAAAAAAATGCGCTGTTCCAAAGCCCACTGGGGAACAAAAGCCATCCTCCGTGGGCCTGTAAGCAGACATCGACCTGTTCCGCCTGCAAACGGGTCCCAGGGACTGGCCAGAACTTGGTCAAGGCGCAAAGAGCCTCTTCTCCGTCCAGAGTCATTCGAATGCCGCAGGAGCAGGGGGCTGCCGACTGAATGCGCTGAATACAAGCGCCCGCAGAGAGAAGCAAAATATCGTGCGGATTCAAGTCAATGACCTGACCATGATCCAGATAAAATTGCATCCCGCCAGTCTGGCAGAAAAGAAACGCGCAAGGAGACAGCAGAGATTCCGAAAACCAGGACGCTTCTTGCCCCCCCTCAAATTGACAAACCTGGAGGCCCGGCAGAGCAAAAGACCACTGAATATGAACATCCTGCGCCGAAAGGCTTCCTCGATCTGCCACGGAACTCTCTCCTCCCACTTTCTATTAGCAAAAGCTAACATTCGATCAACAAAAAAGCCCACCTATAAGATGAACTGGCTAAAAATTAGTTTCAGCTAACTATACCATACTTTTTAGCAAATTGCAAGCAAAATCAGAAAAGTTTCTGCAAGCCCGCATAGTAGATGCTTACTCTGCAAACCTGTCTTGCATTACGGAAAAAGAGAGTTCTCTCATCTTTTGTTATTTGGTGCAGTCCATAGGCTCTTTCCGGTTTGGATTCTTGGGAAACCATCCCTTCTCCACCCGCCGCGCCTGTTCCTTCAGTTCCCGGATACTCCATAGACAGGAAACACCAGCCAGCCCTAAAATCATAGAAAGCATCCCGTTTGTAAACAGAGCAGCCAGCAAAAAGCCGATTCCAGCCGCTAAAAACAACGGCCAGACTCTGTGGGAAAAGTAATATTCACACTTGATGACAATGGGATGAAATACTCCAATCATCACCAAAGCAACAATTCCCACTGCCACGCCTTCCATATTGACCTGCATCAAATCACCTCAGTTTTATTTTATCATATGAAGCCAGGAAGGGAAAACAGAAACATCTCCTTCGGCAGGTTTCCACACCTTTCCGCTCTTGATCTCCGAAATTGAGACGGAATTTTGCCAAATTGAAACTGGAGCAGTCAATGGCGCCCCCGACAGGGATTGCTATATGCTGCACTCATAAGATAACCGCTAATTAGGAAAACGAGCTGCCAGTATGGGATAGAAGTCACTCAAACAACCTTGGCTGTGGTATCGGTGTTGAGTTCGATATACTCAAGGATTTTGCGGAACTCATCGGCAAACTTAAAGCGGATGCTGATATTGCCGTTTTCATAGACCTTGATATGGTCCACAAGAATATCACGGGTCAGACGGTCGATGTTCTGATACCTCATAAACGCTACCAACGCCGGATGTTCCTTATCCACGCCGTTTGCCAGTTCCGCCCGTTCCACCGTTAAATTTTTCAGTACGATGTCTAATTGGGCCGCTTGGCTTTCATAATCGGCTTTCATGTAGTGGTAGTCGTCACGGGTGATCTCGCCGTCTTTCCAGTCTTGATATAGTCCCTGCTTATATCGCGTGATTTTCGCAAGTTCCCGTTCCTTGGCCGCGATCAGGTCATCTAGCCGCTTTGACTGGCATTTCTTGACCGGGGCCGCGTTGATTGCCTGAATAATCTCCGCATAAGAAACCGCTAGATGAACCTGCTGCTGAATGGCGAACAGGACGGCGGCCTCAAGCCGGTTGTGCTTGATAGAGTGCATGGTACAGGCTGTCCGGGAACGGTTCTTGTAGGTGGAGCAGGCGTAGTACACATGACTGCCGCTCACGCTCCGGGTCAGAGCCTTTCCGCAGTCCGGGCAGCGGAGGAAGTCGCTGAATATATGGACCTGCCGCCCCTTGGGAGAGGTGCGAGTGTCCCGCTTCATCAGACCTTGCACCTTTTCAAAGGTCGCCCGGTCAATAATGGCTTCGTGCGTGTTCGGAACCCGTACCCAATCCTCCTCCGGCACCGCTTCGATCTGGTGGACTTTGTAGCTCTTGACACGGTGGCGGCCCTGCACCAGATCGCCGGTATAAATCTCATTGGTGAGAATTTCATGGATCATGCGGGCGCTCCACATGGGATTGTCATTCACAGTGGAGGCAACCGGCAGACCCTTTATACGGCGGTAAGCCGAGGGACTTGGGATGCCGTGCTCGTTCAGGTACATTGAGATGCCGTTTTTGGAGGTCCCCTCCAGAAGCATCTTGTAAACGAGTTGGATGATCTCCGCCGCGTCAGTGTCAATAATCAAATGATGCTTATCTGCCGGGTCCTTCAGATAACCAAAGGGAGCAAACGCACCAATGTATTGTCCGCTGCGCCGTTTGTAGTCAAACACCTGCCGGATTTTTTTAGAGGTTTGAAAGCAGTAGTTGTCGTTCATCACGTTGGTGATGGGGACCTTAATATCGGAAACGCTGTCCGGGTCCAGATAGCTGTCCACGTTTTCTGCAAGAGAAATGAAGCGGACTCCCATCTGGACAAACAGGTTGTCGATCAGGCTCCCGGCGTCGCTGTAATTGCGGGCCAGCCGGGAGAGGTCTTTTACCACCACGCAGTTGATCTTGCCGCTCATAATATCGGACAGCATTTCCTGAAAGTGCTCCCGGTCCGTGTCCGTTCCGGTATGGCCGTCATCCACATATTCCCGGATGCTTTCAAATTCCTCGGCGTGGGTTTCGTAAAAGTAATTGAGAATATCCCGCTGGTTCTTGACGCTGTTGCTGCAATCAAGACCCTTTTTGATCTTTTGCAGATCCTCCTTGGAGAGCCGGATATAGCTGGCCATTTTCCAGCGCCGTGTGCGGGTTGGGGCTTGGTATGTAGGGAAAAAATATTGTTGGCCCCTGTTCTTTTGCCGTGGCATTGGTCCTCCTTTCCCCTACCACATTACACCTATATTATACCTCCAAATCAGGGGGTCAGCAAGGATGCCTCCGCTTTGGGATACTTTGTCTCAGAGCCGGAAGCCGCTGTGGTGTAAGGGTTACAGGTCGCTGTACTGCCGCAGGAGGAACGCGCACAACGCGTCCTGTAAGGTGGGGCCTTCTTCGGCAAATTCAATTTTCACACCCACGCCGCCTACGCAGAAGCAGTAGGGATTGGCTGCGTGACAGAGAAAAGAGGACATCCGCTCTTTGCGGCTCTGGCTGTTATCAAATGCCATGCCGCTCACATCGGGGAGCATATCTGCGTTTACCTCGCCAATATTGACGCTTTTCATTTTTACAACATCCTGCGCTGTCAGCTTCATGGGAACGCCTCCTTATCGTTGGTGAATGGTCGCATCCCTTCTCTCTATCTATTGGGAAAAGCACAGCAGGCGGCAAGTGCCGCCCGCTGTGCTTTGTCATATCAAGTTTGGGACAAAGTGTCTCGTTGTCAATAGGTGCTCCGTTCATAAAGGCGCTGGGCTTCGTCCAGCGTGAGGGAATCAAATACTTCGTGCAGCTCCTGCATCATGCGGTCAATGTCAGCGGGTTTGAAGCCGCACCGCTCCATGGCGGCGATCACATAGCCCCGGCAGGCACCCTCGCTCCACGGCTGGGAAAGCAGCGCCTCCAGTTCAGGATCATAGGTCATGGTCCATTGCCTCCCGTTCCGTCCGCTGCTCTTCCTCGGCCAGCGCGATCACCGGGAGGCTTTGCAGTTCTTCCAGAGGAATCCCTTTGTTCAGACGGTCCCGATCCGTTACAAGGATGATGTCCGCCTTGCCCTCCCGGACGGCCTGCATGACAGCCAGTGCGCCGGGGTTATCCAAAGCCGAACCGGGGTAGCCCACATCTGAATAAACCCCGGCAACCTCGATCCCATTTTCTCTTGCATAGTTCAGCAGACGGAGCTGCTGGCCTCGGATCATATCCAGCGCGAAAGAACTGGATGTGGACATACGGCAGTAGAGAACAGCTTTCATGGCAACAGCCTCCTTTGTGTTCGCCCGCACAGCAACCGGACCGGAGCTGGGTCCGGCTGCTATACGGGTATAAAATTCTTCCTATATACCCAGGGAGGTTTGAGGTCAAAAACGAAACAGTTGCACGAAAAAATTTCAGAAAATTTTTCTCAGGCGTTTCAGACCACGATCAATAGAGATTTGTACGGCGCGTTCACTGACGTTTTCCGCCAGCGCCACCTCCAAAATACTCATCCCCATGAGATAATGCGCGTCAATCCGCCGCCCCTGAACAGCGGGGAGATGGTTCAGGGCGCAGCACAGCCGCTGGATGGTCACGGCACGGGCCAAGAACTCCTCCGGGGAGGGTTCAAACTCGCAGGCTTCATACTCAATCCCGTCCCCGGCATCCAGTGAGTAATTGGCCTTGTTGCGCTTTAACCGCCGCCAATGGGTGACATCCTCCACCTTGCCAGCCCGAAGCTCCTGAGCTACCTCGTCCGTGACCGAAATAAACTCGTCCACCTTGTACCAATAGAAGAACTCCCGCAGATTGATGGTTGTCATTATGTATTCCACCTTTCATTTCGTCATTTGTGGGCGCACGTTTACGCGCATGGAAATGGAAAGGCAGATCTGGCGGGGAGCGGCAGCGGACCTCGGGACACTTTGTCCCAAAGCGGGGCGTACTGTCGGAATGGCGTTGGGGGAAAAGGGGGCAGAGAGGGGGATCGTGTCCGGGAATAGGCGATGCTTGGGGAAAACTGCAAAATGCGTGGGTATTCTCAGAATCTCCCCATAACCCGACAAAGGAAAAGCCCGCAAAGACCTTTTGGGCCTTTACGGGCTTTCTGAAAAAAGCTATGCAGTTTTCATGCGTCAGTCTAAGGCGGCTGCCATAGTCATCCCTCGTTCCGGCACAAGATAGCAGGTATCAAACCCTGCCGCGTTCAGAACGAGCAGCCGCTCATTTTTCTTTGTTTTCTGAACTTCTCCAAACCCTCCCCACAAAGGCGGAGGGCTTGGAGAAGCCGGGGGCCGAAGCCCCCGAACTTCCCGTTGATTGATCTGTTACTGTGCGCGATACAGGAACGTCACGATCTGACCACGGGTGCAGGCTGCATCCGGGCTGAACGTGGTGGCGCTGGTGCCGGAGGTGATACCCTCGGACACAGCCCAAGCTACTGCATCAGCATAGTAAGCGTTCGCGTCTACGTCAGCAAAGCTGCCGCCGCTGACAGCCGGAGTACCAGCCGCACGATACAGGAAAGTGACGGTCTGGGCGCGGGTCACGGTCATATCCGGCGCAAAGGTGGTCGCACTGGTGCCGGAAGTGATACCCTTGGAAACCGCCCAGCGTACCGCGTCGGCGTAGTACGCATCCGCCGGTACATCGGTGAAGTTCATAGCGTAATCAACGACAGGAGAGCCGTTGGCACGCCACAGGAACGTCACCATCTGCGCGCGGGTGCAGGACGAGTTCGGCGCAAACAGGGTATCGGTCACGCCGGAGGTCACGCCCTTGTCCGCCGCCCACAGAACCGCGTCATAGAAGTAATCGTTCTTCGAGATGTCGGTGAACGGGTTCTCGGGTTCAGTCTCGATCAGCTTGAAGCTGGTCTCCACAGTGACCTTGGAGCCGGGCATCTTGAAGGTAAACTTGTTGTCGTCCTTCTCGGTCAGCTTGATCTTATCGCCGTTCTTGTCGGTGACGGTCAGCTCGTCCAGCTCATAGCCGGTGTCAGGCTTCACAGTGATGGTCACGGTGTCGCCCTTCTCAGCACGCTTCGGGCTGACGGAGACAGAGCCGTTCTTGCTGTCCTCCACAGAAATCGCGTAGGTGGTGCTGCTGGAAGAACCGCCGCCGCCACCGCCGCCGGAGGACTCATTCTCAACAGTGACGTTAAACGTAGCGGTCAGAGTATCATCAGCAGTAGCTTCTCCCTCGTCAAGCAGGGCAATGCCTTCCGCAGCGCCGTTATCCTTGGCATAGGTCGCGGTGATGGTAGCCGTGCCAGTGCTGACAGGAGTTACAAGAACCGTACCATTCTCCTGAAGTTCGGTAGTCACAATGTTGGCAGGGTTGCTTGTCACGCTGGTACAAGTATACTCATCAAAATTGATCTCACTGTCAAAGACAGCGGTTTCCAGCGTCAGGGTACCTCCGCCCAACTTGATGCTCTTAGAGGTCTCCACCTTACCGGTTTCTGCATCCTTCACACCAATAACGATGGACGGGATCTCTGTATCACTGTCGACCTCGACCTTATCACCCTCCGGGTTCGTGATGGTCGCGCCGCCTTCGGGAACGGTCACATTGCCCTCCGAATCCACAGTGGGAAGATCATTCTTGCCGGAGATCGCGGTGCCGTCCGGCTGGATGACGGTATTGGGAGCAACCTTGCCGTCCTCGCTGCCGCTTTCCAGCACGATGTTACCGTGGTTGTCCACGTAGTTAGAAGCGGACTCGTCCTCGACAGGAGCTACGGTAATGGTGTTGTCGCCCTGCTGGACGCTTGCGCCGGGAGCCAAGTCGATGGCAGCGTTGCCGCCCTCGCTCTTGATCTCAGCCTTGGAATCCTCGGGGATCACAACAGTTGCGCCGTTCGCAGCGTCGATTGCAGGCTGACCATTGCTGCCCGTAATTTTGCCGCCCGAAATCGTCAGCTCTGCGTCTTTGCCCACGGTGATGGCGGGCTTATCACCAGTAGCATTGATTTTTCCTGTGTCGATCGAAACTTCGCCGCCAGCGACCTCAATCGCCGTGCCGCTGGTCTCAATCGTGCTATAACTGCTTGCACCAGCCGATGTGAAGTCCAGCTTGCCGCCTTCTTCGACTTTGAACAGCGGAGACGTAGCATCACCTGTGACTGCTACACCGCCAACAATGACTTCACCGCCGTTCGCAACAGTCAGTGTGGCATCATCGGAGAATGTAACAGGACCGCTTGTGCCGCCAGCACTACCCAATCCTGCCGCATTGCCGTCAAACTTCAACGAACCGTTTACAATGACAGGAGCAGAAAAGGCATAAGTGATGGTGGGGCCTGCCTCATTTCTGGTGTTGTTATCCAGAACAAGGCTTGCGCCGCGCTGCACTTCAAGACCGCCGGAAAAGGTGACAGTATGAGAATCTGTCTCAGTAGCAATCTCTATTTCAGGAAAATTAACTTCAAGAGATTCTCCGCTGTCGAGAGACTCCGCTTCCTCATCACCAGATGAAAAGACCACCTTTTCCACGATAGTTTGATCCTCATCAATGATAATTTTCACAGGATGCTCGCGACTTACTACATAAACTACATCATCCGTTAGCTCACCATCTACTAAGTCTTTTAGAGCATCTGTCATTGAATCATAGTAGACTGGACCGCCAGGTGTACCATCTGTTTCCAAAACATTGTCGCCTATCTTTATTGCAGTCGTGTTAAACTCCAAAGACACGCTATCTGAAGAACGCTCAGCAGCGTAAGCCATAGGGAGGAGTTGCATTGTAAGAAGGGCGGCCATACCAAGAGAAAGTATTTTCTTTTTCATAATACCTCACATCCACGGCGACAAAACCGTAATATTCTCAAGCATGGTGCCGTCCTCCCGATATGCAGCTACTGTAACAATCTCAGCTGCATTTGCACCGCCACCAGCAGGTTTACCATTTTCTACGGAGTTAGAAATATAATCCGTAACCCCTACGCCCGGTTTCTGATTATTCATGTGATAATAAAGTTCATCGTTGTACTCATACACAAGATATGTTTCTTTGCCGGAAGTCGTGTCAACGGAAATATAACTGTTCGCCACACCAACATTCCAATCCGCGAAGCCATACACTTTCAGCTCGGGGACAAACTTCTGACCTGCTTCAGTCGCGTTCTTGTCAATTTTCTGAGAAACAGTATAACGCCCTGTGCTGCCATCGAATTCATTCTTAGTGCTATCCCACAGCTTCGTATACGTACTTACAGAGACCACATAATAAGCAATTTTAGAATCATCCGAAGGGCAAGTTACCGTTACATCATTGCCATTTAACTCAGCCTTAAATCCAGTAAGTTCATTGCCGACACAAAGCGCACCCTCTCCTTCGAGAACAACAGGTTCGATTGCGTAAGGAGATGTGGTCGCTTCTCTCACTTCACCAGATTCCACAGGCTTGATCATGTTCTCAACAGCCTGCATACCGTTTCCAAACTCAGAGACCGGAGCTGCAAAATACTTTGCGCCGGAAGTGCCGCGGATCACGCCGGTATTCTTACAGTCCTTAATGGTAAGATACAGTTCCTCACGACCTACCTTACCCTCCAGACTGGAAGAGTTACCGAAGAACATACCGGCATACTGCATGGTAATATTGCCGTTATTGACACAGTTAATAAACTCATAGGGAGCGCCTGCACCCACATTCAACGCATAATAGCCATGGAACACGCTGCCATAGATGCTGCCAGTGATATTTGCATCATTGACGCACCCATCCATGGTCAAGCCAGCATTCGGAGCAGCATAGACGAAAGGCGCATAATTGGACTGGTCGGAACCAGTCAAGGAGATATTACCAGTCACCTTGATGTTCTTCATGGTGAGGTGCATATCTGCACCGGTCATTCTGGTGGGCATAAAGGTGATGAAGGAAGCAGAGCCGTTTTCATCGGTGGTATTGTCTACCACATGATGAAAGGTCAGATTTTCAATTGTACCGCCGACAATGCCGTAAATAAAGCCACGGTTGTTGGGGATGCCGGAGATAACGGGTGTGGTTCCATCCGCTTTTTCACCGATCATATTTCCATAGAAATACTTAATGAAGCCGCCCCACTCTTCGACAGTCTTTGTAGAGTCGGCAAGATCCAGATCGGTGGTGATCTTAAAGGTCTTACCAGAATACCAATCAGTAGTCGGGATGCCGTCGAACGTCTTGATGCTGTCGATTTCGACAACCTCAGAGCTGTCAATCTCGGCCAGCGTCTCCGGAGCATCCGGAAACTCCACCGTCGGAATCTCCCGCACCTCGCCATTCGGCAGGGTGATGGTGTCGGGCTGGTCGGTCTCCGCCGCAAACGCCACAGGAACCATCGTCGCCATCAGGCACATTGCCATCAGCAGGGACAACAATCTTTTTTTCATATCCTTTTCCTCCTTGAAAATAGAGTATTGTGTGGCTGCCTGTCTCCACAGGCATGGGAATACAAATGATGCAAGCGCATCCCCCCTCCTTACGTATGTAACCAGAATCAACATTTTGTGATCTGCACCTGTGTTTGTGAACCTGCCCACCGCTATTCACTGGTGTTTTTTTCCATTTAGGCAGGGGGCAAACCGTGTTTAGGGCGCACGAATTTAAGGCCGTAAAATTTTTTTGTTTTCCGGCCTCGTTTTTTGTGCCACACAACTGGAAACGCCTTGAAAAATATAAGGAACTGTGGTAATATTCTCTTATAATATGTAGACAGACATCACTGCATTTGGCATATTTAGTAGTCAAAATGTTGATTGTGTGATGCCTAAACAATCAACCCCAATCGGTCCAGCTGCTTGCGGTGCTCCGTGCCGCTGGTGACAAGATAAATACGGGTGGTTTCAATGGAACTGTGCCCCAGCACATCCGCCAGCTTTGCAATATCCTTACACGCCCGGTAAAACGCCGTGGCGAACAAATGGCGTAGGTTGTGCGGGAACACCTTTGACGGCTCCACGCCTGCCGCCGCGCACAGCCGCTTCATCTCCGCCCAAATCTGGCGGCGGGACAGCCCTTTTCCGCTTTTGGTGAGAAAGATCTCGCCGGAAGCGATTTTTTGTTTCTTGGCGTATTTCAGCAGCTTGCGGCACAGCTTGTTCGGCAGGAGAATGGTGCGGATCTTGCCTTTGAGGGAGATTTCCGCACATCCACTTCTGGCGGCTTCTACGGTCAGATATTTTACCTCGGACACCCGCACGCCGGTGGCGCAGATGGCTTCCATCAGCAGCGCCAGCCGGTGCTTGCCCTGCGTCTCAGCGGTGCGGATCAGCTGCTCATACTCCGCGCGGGTCAGCTCCCGCGCTGTGTCCCGAAACAGCCTGCGCTGGATTTTGAGGAACTTCATGTGACATTCGTTCCAGCCGAGAAACCGGAACAGGTTATTCAGGGCAGCCAGCATGGAATTGATGGTGGTCGGGGCATAGCCCTGGGCGCGCAGCTGCTCCTTCCAGCCGGTCGCATTCTCCTTTGTGACCGGCGCGCCATCCAGCCAGACGGCAAAGCTCCTCGCGTCCCGCAGGTACTTTTCAATGGTGCCGGGGGCGCGCTCCTCCGTCCGAAGATAGCCGCCATACGCCATAATCTGCTCCAAGGTCAAGGTTCGTTCATCCATTTTGAAAACTCCTCCGTTTATAAGATGATAACGATATTTTACCTTGCAAACAGGTCGCTATGCGTCCAAACTCCCGCAAAGCGCAAACCCTTGATTTTCAAGCCATTTTCACAGGGCCGGAGGTCCCGCGAAAATGCTTGTTGGGGAGCCTCCCCAAACCCGGCACTTTGGGACTCGTCGGCGCAAACTTCACTCAGTTCGCTTCGGGACATTTTGTCCCAAAGCTCACCCCGTTCCGTTGCGCCTCCTCTCCCCACACAGCCCGCTGCGCTGGGTCTGTGCGGGGACCCCTGACCCCAAAGCATTGGCTGCAGAACTGCCCCTAACGGGTCTGTTCCTTATTTTCCCGTCCCTCGGTGACGTGACGCAGATGATCGATATTACCCTTGATGGCGACAAACTCCCGCATGGATTTTTGCGCGGCGCGGTATTGCGCGGTCAGGGTCTTTTTTCGCGCTATCAGTTCCCGCCGCTCCTGTTTCAGCTTCTCCATTTTGGGCAGCTTCGCCCCGTCCAAAATTTCATTCATGGTAGAGCGCGCCACGCGGTAGGTCGCCAGTTCCTCCTCATGCGCGGCCAGATATTTTTTAGAATAGCGGGCAGCCTTGTAGCCGTCGAACACAGGCCGGGTCTTGGCATAGTCCACCACAGCCCCCATGAGCGCGGAGGTCCGGGAAAGCTCCTCCTCCACGACCCGCAGCTCCCCGGCCAGCGTGTGCGCCCGATCCACCGCCGCTTCGGTTCTGGCGGTCAGCTCGTCATAGTCCGTCAGTCCGTTCTCCTGTACGAATTGCAGGGCGGCAGCCATCTGTTTCAGGTTGTAGAGCTTGGCCCAATGCTCATATCCCGCACCCTTGCCCTGCGCCATACGCTGCTGAATATCAATGACAAGGTTAATTTTCCGCCGTGGAACAGCGCCGCCGGTGGGCGCGGGTCTGGCCGGAGCGCGACCTTCCAGAATGGCCTGCACTGCTTCCGGACCATAGCCGTCCCCCAGCGTGGAGCCGCGCCAGCGGGTGGCCCGCTCCTGACCGGGGAGCCGGAACGAGAGGACGCCGCCCCGCCCGTGAATGACCTCGATCCCGGACTCCTCCAGCAAGGCGAGAAAGGCGGCAAGATCGGCGGGGTGTTCAGAAAGTGCGGCGTCTATGGCGACGCGAAGCTGCTCCTTAAACGAGGGCCTGCGGTTTTCACCCAGCCACTCGCCATAGTGCAGGAATTGCCCCTTGCTATGGAGCTTTGGATTTTGGATCACGGACAGATCATGCTCCAGGCATACCCTGTCCGAGAGCCGCCGCAGGGCGAAACTGGAATAAAAGAAATTGCGGAATTTCCGGGTGCAGTCCAGTGCGGTGGAGTTGTAGTAGATATGCACATGGGGATGCGGACGGTCCACATGGGACACCACGAAAAAAGCGTGCCGGCCCTTGGTCCATCGCATCGCCAGCTCATAGCCAATATCCAGCGCAGCCTCGGGGTCCAGCTCGCCGGGCGGGAACGACTGTCGGATCTGATAGCAGAGCACATCTGCATCCCTGTCCTGCTCCCGGCCCGTAATGGCCTTATACATGGCCTTGGTAAGCAGGAACTCCGCGTCAGCAGTCATTGGGTCGCACTCATAGGAACGGATGAGAGCGCCGTCCAGCGTCTTTGCCGGGTCCTTGCCGTAATCAAAGCGGTCCTGCATGGACTCCGCAATCGTCCTGCCGCTGCTGATATGGTGCGGGATCAGGCGCGTGGTTGCCATAAGACCAGACCTCCTTTCCGCGCGATGACAAAGAGGCCGGGCGGCAGCGCCGCCCAGCCTCTCAGGTTCGGGACACTTTGTCCCAAAGGTTTACATACGGATGTAGCCCCACAGGGAGCCGCAAGCTCCGCTCAGACTCTCCAGCGCGAAGTCGGCCAACAGGGGCAGGCCAAAGGGAGAAATCAGAAAGGCCATAACAAGCATCTGAATACAGCCGCCGTGGTCGCCGTCAACCACCAGCAGGGAAAAGGCGGCAAGATTTTTCTATGAAGCGAGCCCGGTAGCAGAAATGCGACCGGGCTCTTGCAGGATCAGATAAACAGTACGCCAACGAGGG
>ERZ773188.145-NODE-145-length-82162-cov-7.063673_pt1 | contig 82162 bp, 127 predicted proteins | sample MGYA00581011_ERZ773188 | MGnify/ENA primary metagenome ERZ773188 (study PRJEB29015, sample SAMEA2737798) | human gut metagenome | biome: human gut; feature: human-associated habitat; material: faeces | place: China | collected 2012 ...
TTATTGACGAGGTACAGAGATGGAATGTAAAAGTAACTTACTACAAAGCAATGGAAGATAACTTTTGGGTTGGAATCTATTACCCAGATGTGTACGGTGATCTGGGGACGATTGATTATGAGACATATGAGGGAGGACAAAAACCATGAAAAGAATCAAAACACTACTGGCGATAATTACCTTTATTTGCATTATCACAGGGCTAACAGGCTGTGCAGCGAATGACGATTACATGAATGACGTGAAAGGAAATCTTTCTGGAAACAGCTACACAATCTATACCTACGATAACTACGGCAAAAAGGTTATGACCACCACTGGGGACAAGATTAATATTTCCGGGAATAAAACGAAATCTAAGGGCTACGATAGCGAGGGTAACGAAACAACCAGCTATGACGTATCTTCCGTTATTACAATTCTGATTGACGGTAAAGAAATTGAAAGCTGTGGTGATACTTGTATTTTTGAGCAAAAAGGATTGGAGCCGGAGGTTGATTTTACCCAGGAAGATATTACCAGTCATTCAACCGGGAAGATTTCAGAGAACGCATACATAGCCGGGATTCTAAATTATTATAAAAATTATTTCGGAAAATCTAGGGTTGTAGTAATTAAATCCCAACTTGGACAGCCGATAGCCGCATATTCTGGTGACGAGGTGTTCTGGAAAATCCCGGACGATCTACCTAAAATGACAAAGTTAATGATTGACGGAAAAGCTCTTTATATCCACAGGGCAAACTTCCAGATTATTGATAAAGAATTACTGAGATAAAATAATCAAATCCGTTTCAAAATCTCTCACCCGATAAAATATAGGAATAAGCCAAGAAAATTGAAATTTGAATAAAGAAATCAACTAATTGTGGAGAATTAAAACATATGAGCCAAATAGGAACAGAACTTCCAACAGAATATTCAGACCGTTTCGATGAATTACGACAGAATAGAGCTGAGGTAAGCTTTTACAAATATGGCACGGCAAAGGATAACTTTGGGGAGAAGTTAGTAAACGCCTTGGAATCCCACGATATGTGCATCAAAAAGTATCGTGAGACAGGAAACACAGAATATCTTTGCGATGCAGCTAATTATTTGATGTTTGAGTTTATGTATCCTCAAATTCAAGGCGCATACTTCAAAGCAACAGATAGCGGAGAAAGTGCCGGAGTTGCCGGAACACCAATTAATCAGCTGAAGGAGAAGTGGTATTGATGGACTTTAAACAGACTTACTTTTCCATCTGGCAGGAAATATGGAACCTCCACAAGAAGTATGCCTTTATCTCAAAGGACGATATTCCGCAGTGGGAAAATCTCACCATGGAAGCAAGCCGGATTCACGATAAATACTCCGATTCGGTCGGCGCAAAATTTGCCGAAGCTCTTTTGTTTGCCGTAACTGCGGAAATTGATAGAAAAGCGAAATAGGACTTCCAGAATACGTCCAAAGGTGGTACAATATGGGTATCAATTATTGGGAGGTATGAGTGTATGAAGAAAGTGAAAAGAGTTATTGTTGCGGCAACTGCAATAATATGTGAGTGTTTTTCACCTATCGCAGTAAAAGCAAGTATTGATGATGTAAATACATTTTTACAACAGTATGAAAATGATGATAATGCATTTTATACAGAAGAATACAGCGGAAAAGATTCGGAAGGGACGGAATATAAAACACTTATCGTCAGAACTGATTTATTTAAAGTAAATGTCAGCTTTATGGATATGGATGAAATTTTTGCGAATATGTCCTCACAGGAATGGTTTGACTATACCACTATTTGTAGCATAGGTATTAGTTCAAATGTTGGTTCTTTATTGTCAACTAATGTCTATGATACAAAAAGTGGAACGAAAATAAATAGCTTAAGCGATCATCCTTTATCAATGAGATTTCCTTGGATAATAAAAACCGAAAACGAACTTTCTGATGAAGAACGAACTTTCCTTATGAGGATAACGCAAGAAATATTACAAAGCGAGTTGGATAAATCCATTTCATTGAATATTGGAACTGAAAATGAGAGTAAATGCACATTCAAAGCTTGCAATGGCTTAGCAGAAGTCAGCGGAGAATACGAATTGAATAACGTATCATATAAATTTATAACTCAGTTTACTTACGAAACAGAAGATAACCAGGATGGAACATACGAAGAGTTATATACAGGCGCAAATGATATAGATATATTTGGAACAAAAGTAATGTTTGAACATAGAACATACGATAAGTAAAAAAAAAATCGGCTAGGGATTTCTCCCTAGCCTTTATCTTAATTCATCCAACTATATGTATATGAGTTGTTTACATATATTTCAAATCTATCTGGTGTTATTGTGTCATAATTTCTATCATGAGGAAAACTAAATTCAAGATAAGCAGTTGAACCAGGATTTTCTACACGAGCATAATTATAATCATATCCGACAATTCTTCCACCCTTATAAAATACAACAGCGATTTGAGTAGAATAATTTTTTCTTCCTTGATTTTTTACTTCAACCATTACATTTTTATCACCAAAATTTGAAGAATAATGAATGCCAGAATTATTTGTTATTGTATTTGTTGCTTTTTCAATTTTTAAATTTATTTTAAAAGAGTCCCAAGTCTTGTCATAGTCCCAACCTTGAAGCGCACATTTTGAATGCGCCGCAAATGCAAAGTTACGTGATTTTTCGGTACCAACCATTCTTCCGTTTAAATAATATACAAACTCAACCGTTAAATCTACAATATAATCATAATGGTTTTCAAGAATTGCCACGGCTCCATACGGTGTAGATTCTGCATGATACGTTACGACATTCTTTTTACCACTGGTGTTAGTGTTTGTATTGCTATTAAATCCACCATTGCCGTTAGAAGCATTTTTCACAGTAACTTTACATGTATATTTCTTTTTACCAATCTTTGCAGTAATTGTAGCGGAACCTTTCTTTTTCGCCTTTACACGTCCCTTGGAAGATACCGTTGCCACAGACTTCTTGCTACTTGTCCATTTTACTTTTCCTTTTGTTCCAGTTACTTTTAATTGTAATGTCTGACCGACTTTCAAAGTGGCTTTTTTCTTGTTGATTTTACCAGCCGCCGATACTGGAACTGCCATACAGACAATCAGTAACATTATGGTCAAAACTGCCAGTAACTTTTTGGATTTTTTCATATGCGTTTTCCTCCCTAAATCAGTATGATATCTGTATTTTACCACTCCAAAATGAATAGTGGAATAGGAAATTTGAAAAAAATAACGATTCATCAAAATGACGAATCGTCAGTAAAAAAAACTGCCCATTAAAATTGAAGAGCATGGTTCTTCACTAGGAGGAACGAACAGAAAAATTGATATTTCGTCTTTATGGCAGACTATATATGCTTACAAGGTGCACGAATTTGAGCGGTTATATAGGTTTTAGCCATACATGGCGAAAAGGCGTAGAAATTTCGACACCTTTTATTTTTAATAGGGGTGCTTCTAATTTGATGCACCCTATTTCTATGATTGATATTTTGAACTATCATCAATTTGATGACGGTTAGCACTTCAGTCAAATTGTCCGAGGCTCAAATCGTGATTTTCACGAAACGCCAGGATTATAGCAAACCGTAAATTTTAACGTTTGCCATTGTGGCGAACCTCAAAAATGGGGAGCAGGGGCTTGACGTTCATGTCGAACCCCAAGCCGCCGAAATTTCGGCTCCATTATTTTGTGGAAGCTAGTTTCACTAAAATTTTAGAAAAAAGGTGTTCGTCATAATGACGAGAACCTTGATTGATACGTTTTCTAAAATAATAGAAAATGCTCTTGACTTTTGTACGCCCATAAATTATAATGAATTATGCAAGGACAAAATAAGGAGGTGAACAAAATGTCCCCAAGAACAGGTAGACCACCTGTAAATGGTGAATCAAGAAAGGAAAAGCTCAATATTCGTCTTACAAAAGAAGAAAAAGGACGCATAGACAAATGTGCAGAAGAACTTGGAATTTCAAGAACGGACACCATTATGAAAGGAATCGGTCTAATAGAAGATGAAATAGGCGAAAAATAAGGAACTGGCTCCCTAGGAAAGAAACAGTCCCTTATACAACACCCCCTACAGGGGATATGCAAATTATAACACTGTATATCCCCTGTTTGCAAATAGATTTTTTAACAACAGGAGGATTTTCTATATGAACGAAATCACAATTAACACATCTAACCAGACACCTATCGAAATCGCACTTGGGATTGATGAAGAAGGCATGACTACTGCAAGAAAACTATATTCATTTTTAGGACTTGCACAGGGACAATTTTCAAGATGGGCGAAAACAAATATTATCGACAATTCATTTGCGGTAGAAAATGAAGACTATTGGGGGTTCGACATTTATGTCGAGGGTAATAAAACTGTTGATTATAAGATAACTGCCCATTTCGCCAAAAAACTTTCAATGCTATCAAAATCTGAAAGAGGAGAACAAGCAAGAAACTATTTTATTGGTTGCGAACAATCCTTAAAAATTGCTTTTAAAAAGCAGCGTGCAGCAGAACTTGAACGAGCTAAAGGAATAGCAGTAAGACAGGCATTGACAAAGGCAATCCAGCAATCTTCTGAAAATGAAAGAATGCACGGACATGCCTATTCTACATATACGGACGTTATTTACAAGTCCATATTTGGTAAAAACACCAAGCAACTAAGAGAGGAATTCGGAATCACAAAAAAAGAAAGTATGAGAGATTATTTTTCAGAAGAAGATTTGGTGAAAATCCAGAATGCAGAAATGCTTGTGAGCGCATTAGTCGGATATGGCTGGGGATATAACGAAATAAAAGAATTTATTCTGAATAAAGGAATTAATAAAATTGCGGCATAATTTTGAATTTTTAGACAGCCCGCATTTAAAATGAGGTCTGGAAAGGTTCGATTTTAAATCGAACCTTTTCACAGGGAGGAATATCATGTCATATAAAAATTACATCTTAATCCAAAAGCATTTATTCCGTAGCGAATACATTTTCGCAGATACAGAAGAGTATCTGGCAGACCAACTTTTTAAGAATGAGAAAATTCGGGTAAATTTTGGAAAAGAATATGGACATAAGGAAGAGAAGTATCTTCTTGTTTTCTGTAAAATCTGGAACAAAGATCAAGTCAAGTTTTTTAAAGCAATGGAAAAGCTGAGAAATAAAATGCCACTGGTCGGGAATACCGACTATGAGGAATTTTGCAAAGAAACATTCAAAATGTTTGATTAATTAATTCGGTAAAACCAGTGGGCTAGGTTGGCCGCCGAAAAGCGTAAACCTTGATACGCCTGTCCACTGTTTTTATAAATCAAGGATTCTGGCACAATACGGAGAGTGCCTACGACCAACAAGGAGGTTATCTAATATGAAAGGTAAATTATCAGATCTTTTTTTATCCAGCAAAGAAAGCGTTATCATCAAACCAGATTTAGCAGTAAAATTAGGGCTAAATGAAGCCATTGTTTTACGCCAAATTTATTACTGGCTTGAAATAAATGAAAAATTGCAAAGAAATTATTATGATGGAAGATATTGGACTTTTAACACGATGGAAGAATGGCAAAAGAATAATTTCCCATGGTGGTCTACAAAAACTATAGAAAGAGCTTTTAAAAGTTTAATTTCTTCCGGAATTGTTATCACTGGAAATTATAATAAAGACCAAAGAGACCGTACAAAATGGTATTCCATCAATGAAGATGTTCTTGAAAATATATTAAATGGTATAGTAAAGGAGAACCCAAAGACAAATAGCCAATGTGCATCTGGACAGAATGACGAAAGGCATAGACAAAATGGCGAAATGCACAAAGACAGTTCGGGTGAAGCATTACCAGAGAATACTAACAAAAATTATCATTCAGAAAATACTATATCAGATACTACATCTCCTACGGAGTTAAAAGAAGAAGAGAAAAATGCATACCACTCTAACGAGTGGTTCAATTCTCAACATATCAAAAATATGTTGACTGAGGATAACATCCAGTATATTCCAATAGACCGTAAATCTTTTAACTGGTCTGCATTCAAGAACCAGGTTTCAGTACGGCTTGAAGAATTGGGATATACGACAAGCCCCTATACAACCAACCGCTTCCTGGTAGTATCGAAGTATTTCTTCAAGAGGTATGAAGAACGAACCAGAAAACCGCACATAAAAATCAATCAAGACGCTTTGGATAATATCCTGGACAAGTTTGGATTCGGGCCAAATCCAGATTACTTCCAGAATGTTGAGATTGAAACATATATGAAAGTGATTGATGAATACTTTGGCACTTCATTTAGTGAGTACACGGATCACCATTATTCGCATTTCATGTCTGGCTACATACGGAAAAATTTGTTAATGAAAATTGAGGACAGGGAGGACACACTATGATATTTTGGCTATCAATAATCATTTTTGCAGTCGGCGTTGTTATTCTGATTGCAAATAGAATAGGAGAATCTTTAAGCTACGAATATGAGTATTCGAATGTGAGCGCAACCGTGCTTGTTTTGGGCGTAGCAGTGGCTTTTATCGGTGCGGTATATCTTTTGATCGCTGGATTGCTTTTAGCAATAAGCCAGACTACGGTTACCGCCACCAGACAGGCAAATGCCGAGAAATACAAAGCATTGACTTACAAACTGGAAAGTGAAGCTTGCCGAGATCAATTCGGACTTCTTAACAAAGAAATTATTGACGAGGTACAGAGATGGAATGTAAAAGTAACTTACTACAAAGCAATGGAGGATAACTTCTGGATTGGAATTTATTACCCAGATGTGTACGGTGATCTGGGAACGATTGATTATGAGACATATGAGGGTAATTAATTGACATGATAAAATAATCAAATACGTTTCAAAACCTCTCACCCGATAAAATATAGGCACAAGACAAGAAAATTGATTTTTTAGAAAAGAAATTAATTAATTGTGGAGAATTAAAACATATGAGCAAAATAGGAACAGAACTTCCAACAGAATATTCAGACCGTTTTGATAAATTGCGTCAAAATCGGGCTGAGATGAGTTTTTACAAATATGGCACAGCAAAGGATAATTTCGGGGAGAAACTGGTTAATGCATTGGAATCACATGATTTGTGCATTGAAAAATACAGAAAGACCGGAAATACAGAATATCTTTGTGACGCTGCTAATTATCTAATGTTTGAGTTTATGTATCCGCAGATTCAAGGAGCATACTTCAAGGCAACAGACAGCGGAGAAAGTGCCGGAGTTGCCGGAACACCGATTAATCAGCTGAAGGAGAAGTGGTATTAATGGATTTCAAGCAGACTTACTTTTCCATCTGGAAAGATATATGGAATCTCCACAAGAAGTATGCTTTTATCTCAAAGGATGATATTCCACAGTGGGAAAATCTCACCGTGGAAGCAAGCCGGATTCACGATAAATACGCTGATTCGGTCGGAGCGAAATTTGCCGAAGCACTTTTGTTTGCCGTAACTGCGGAAATTGATAGAAAAGCGAAATAGTGCTTTCGGAATACGTCCCAAAGTGGTACAATATGGGTATCAAATATTGGGAGGTACGTATGTATGAAGAAAGCGAAAAAGTTACTATCAGTTTTGGCAGTCATGCTATTGATTGTCTGTATGGCAGTTCCAGTATCTGCGGCAGGGAAGATTAGCAAGAGCAAGGCAACGTTACTTACTGGACAAACCTTGCAACTGAAATTGTCTGGAACAAAAGGAAAGACAAAATGGACTTCCAGCAAGAAATCTGTGGCAACGGTAAGTGGTTCTGGGAAAGTAACAGCCAAGAAATCGGGTTCTGCTACAATTACTGCAAAAGTGGGCAAAAAGAAGTATAGTTGCAAAGTAACTGTGGAATCTCCAAAACTTAGCAAGAAAAGCCTTACTTTAAAAGTTGGAGAGACAAGTACCATAAAAGTAAAAGGAACTAAACAGACTGTAAAATGGAAATCCTCAAAGAAAAGTGTTGCGACCGTAAAAAATGGAAAAATTACTGCGAAAAAGGTAGGAACCGCCAATATTACAGCAACCATTCTTGGAAAGAAATTTACCTGTAAGGTTACTGTGAAAAAATCTTCTAATGGTGGATTTAGCGGAAATACGAATGCCTCCAAAAACAATGTAACGTATCACGCAGAAGCAACGCCAAGGGGAGAAGTTATAATTCTTCAAAATAATTACAATTATGCGGTTTCTATTGATATTAGCTGTGCTTTTTGTTTGAATGGACAAATAGTTTCAGTAAGAAATCAGTATGATACGTGTGTAATTGAGCCAGGGATGAAATATGCTACATTAATGACAAATTATGGAAGTCAATGGGATTCTGTAAAAATTAATTTAAAAACAGAAAACGTATCATATTTTGATTTTAATGCAAAGAATATTACGTATACATCAAATTTGGGAACAGAGGGTGTTGTTTTAACAGTTAAGAATAACGGGAAAAACAATCGTGGAACCCATATGGCAGTTGTATACTATAAAAATAATAGAATAATTGGATGTGACGATGGTTTGTTTGCTAATGTTCAAAGAAAAGGAAGTGTTGATTACTTACAATCATATTTTCCAACTGATTTAAATTATAATACAATAATTCCAGATCGTTATGAAGTATACGTGAATATGTCATATGATGTTCGTGATATGCCAGCGCCAGAATGGTAAATAGAAATTAGGCTAGGGATTTCTCCCTAGCCATTTATAATCCGTTTGTTATGCCATTTCCATAAACTTCAGATTCACTATCCGTTTGCATTTGAGATAATGTATCATCGGCAGTTTTTAATAATTCATCTCCTTTTTGCCAGGCATAAGAAATATATATTTTGTTATTTTCTAAATCATCATCATAATCTGATAAATCAGATGCCCGAAGAACTAAAGAAGTATTGTTAGCACCATACCACCATGTATAAATATTTTTTATTCCCCATTGAGTAGTATCGCTCTCTGTTTTATCAGGATTACCATAGACAGATGAAAGTTTTTCAAGTAAATCAGAATACATAGAGTCTATATCTTGCGGTTCAAATTCATATTGTGCACCATATAGCAAAGTGTTACTATCATCAAAATCTATTTTATTTTCATTAATGCTATAAGAATAGTAAAAATTCAAGTAAGGAGTAGAATATCCAGCTACATCTACATCTGCTATATCTAATGGCTGAGCATAAAGGCAAATTTTACCATCATAAACATTGGAATCGTCAGACATACCAGTTAATATTTCTTTTGTACTCATTGCATTTATCCCATCTAATTGTATGCCATAAAGACACTGATCTGGAAACAAATCCTTTGTATCTGAGAAAGAAGTTCCCCATGGAATATCCCTAAAAAGAATTTCTTTATCTGTTTTAGCGAACACAGGCGTAACACTTGAAAAAATGGATGTTAAAACCAAAATCATAAAAAATTTTCTTTTCATGTAAAATCCCCCTCTTTAATGTGATACACATATTTTACCATTCCAAAACGGATAGTGGAATAGGAAATTAGGAAAAAGTTAAAATAATGGTTGACATTGTACGTACAAACTGATATATTAAAGATGTACAAAATGTACGTACAATCTGAAAGGAGTGATAAAATGTCTCCCAAAATAGGGCAAAAGTTGACGGACAATCCTAGAAGCGTAAGATTGGAAGTCAGACTTACACAGGAAGAAAATGCACTATTAGAGGAATGTGTAAAAAGACTTCAAGTTACAAAGACAAAAGTTATCACAAAGGGAATCGAATTAGTAGATAAAGATTCTCGAAACTAAAAAACAGCCGTAGCACCGACCAAAGCACAAACGACTGTTTAAGCAACCAGAAGTCTCACCTCTGGTAATTAATATCTTATCATTTGTGAGACTTCTTTTCAAGAGAAAAGGAGTATTTTTTTATGCAAAACTTAGTAGTAAAAAATGTAAATGTATTAGGTGACATGATTATGGCAGCAAAAGGTACTGATGGATTCGTATATGCAGGAGTAAGTTATTTCTGCAATGCCCTTGGCATGAGCAAAGGACAAAAAGATAGACAGATTATGAATGTCCAAAAAGATAAAACATTACAAATGGGGTGCCTCAAATTTGAGGCAGGGGTATTTGATAAAAATAACGAGACTGTTGCACTTAGATTAGATTTTGTTCCACTTTGGCTTGCAAAAATAAACATAACAGAGAAGATGCAAAATGAGCATCCAGAATTAGCAGCCAAATTGCTTGAATACCAGTTAAAAGCAAAGGATATTTTGGCAGATGCTTTTTCAGAAAAGAGGAATTCTCCCATGACTATTCCCGAACAGATTCAGCTTCTAGCACAGGGAAACGTAGAACTGAATAAGCGGATTGACGATATTCAGACAGAGTTTGAGACTTTGAAAATGGATTTGCCGATTCTCCCGATTGAAGCGGAGAAAATCACGGAAGCCGTAAAGAGAAAAGGAACACTGGTACTTGGTGGCAAGGAATCCAATGCTTACAATAGCCGTTCCGTTCGCCAGAAGGTTTACAGTAACATTCATTCCAACCTGCGCTACCAGTTCCAGGTCAAAAGCTACAAGGCAATTAAGAGAAGCCAGGTAGAACAGGCAGTCAAGATTATTGGAGAATACAAACCGCCAGTTTTCTTGAAGAATGAGATTGATACAGAAAATGCACAGCAGAGATTCTTTTAATTAGATTTTTACAGGGATACACAGGAGGAAAATAAAATGACAGAAAATATGGATAGAGAAGACACAATGTTCGAAGTAGAAGACACGATTGATAAAATCAAGTTTCTTGTGGATGATTTCATGGAACAGTATGGATTTAACAGCACAGAAGAGATGGACGAAGAGAAAAGATTTTTCTTTGCATATAACAAGCAATTTATGACAATGAAACTGTTGATTTTGAGCGATTATGCCAATAAAGCAAGACAGAAATTTAAGGCTCTTGAATCTATGGAGCAGAAAGCGTGATCGTATGGCAAATAGAATTCAGTTCAATGACTTTCAGAAAAAGAGTGTGTACGCCAAATGCAACGGAAAATGTGCGATATGCGGTAAGCCTGTCAAATTTAAGAAAATGACAATCGACCACATTATGCCGTTGTCTCGTGGCGGCACCAATGATATTAAGAATCTGCAACTGGCGTGTAAGCGCTGCAACAGCATGAAGAGCAACATGACAATGGATGATATGATGGGGCAGATTTCCGAGATTTTGAAGTATAACCGTAAACAGAAGTTGATTAGAGCGTTGGGAGGAATTGTGGAATGAATTATAAAGAGGAACTTATTGAGATGGTTGAAAAAATGCACAATATAACTTTTATTGCGATGATTCATGCATTTGCACACACTCTTTTTGAGAAAGAAAAGAATTTTAAATGATACCGAAGTATACTGAATGATACTTTCACCGTATGTTATACTATAAAATCATAATAAGCAAATTTTAAAGCGTTTACCTTTCGGGGTAGGCGCTTTTTTCGTGCGTAAAAATACATGAGGGTTAGCATATGGCAGAAGTATTTCTTAAAGTGGATGGGGTAGCATTGCCCTGTCCTTCTTCTTTTACTTGGGGATTACAGGATATATCGGCATCAGAATCTGGCAGAACAGACGATACGACCATGCATAAAAACAGAGTTGGACAGAAACGAAAGCTGTCTGTAGGTTGGAATGGCCCAGATTGGGACACTGCTTGCAAAATTATACAGGCAGTAAATCCAGAGTACATACAGGTCACATATCCAGACCTGTTATCCGCAAATAAGCACGAAACCAGAACATTTTATGTTGGGGACAGGGAATCCCCTTTTAAGTGCTGGTGGGTTGGAAATGAGCGCATGGAAGGACTTAGTTTTGACTTTATCGAGAGGTAAGATATGCGAAATTTATCAACGGAATTTAAAGAACAACAGAATAGTGGGAACCGTAACTATCTGAAATATGCAGATTTTACCTTTACGGACGGAAGTACATTATCCATTACCGACAAAGACTTATGGTCTAACGGCTTCAAGTTTGAGGATGCAGTATCACAAAATGGTTCCTTTGATATCGGCGCAGCTATCGTAAATAAGCTGACATTGCAAATCAACAACTTTTCTGGCAAGTACACAGATTACATCTGGGACGGAGCGAGAGTCGTTTGCCATATTGGGCTTGAATTATCTACTGGTATTGAAAGAATCCGTATCTGCACCATGACAGTAACAGATGCACCATATCAGAACACAGCAATTATCAGTCTAACTTGCGAAGATTCCATGCGATTATTTGATCGCGATTATTCAGAAAGTAAACTGACTTATCCGGCAACAAGATTACAAATCATCCAGGATGCTTGCGAGGTGTGCGGAGTAACACTTCAATCTACAAGGTTTGATAATGATGATTTTGTGATTCAGAATCGACCAGACGATAGTAGCATTACTTTCCGACAGGTAATTGCATGGGTAGCGCAGATGGGCTGCCAGTGGGCGAAATGTGACGAATATGGTCGCTTATGCTTTGGATGGTATGAACGTGAAGTCCCGGATAATTTTTATGATTTGGTGGAAACTCCATGGAAAGATGTAGAAGGTAACGACATATTAGATACCACTGGTGAACAAATCATTACTATCATGCAGACTGGGATTACAGCAATTCAAACAAACGGATTTACTCCATGGCTGTATGATCTTGAAATAACAGGTGTAAAGGTTACAGAATACGTTGAAAATTCTTCTCAAAATGAAGCGAAAACATATCAGTCGGGAAAATCTGGCTACGTTATCGAAATAAGTGATAATAAGCTAATTCAAGAGGGCTCCGGGGAGAAAATCTGCCAGATTATCGCAGACAGGTGCGTGGGGCTAAAATTCAGACCATTTACCACAGGAGCATTGACTAATATAGCATGGGAAGCTGGTGACACCATTGCAATTTCTGATAGAAATGGAAAACAGTACAAGAGCTTCCTAACTTCTGTTACTTTGAATCCAGGCGCATTTGAGCAACTTGAGTGCAGTGCTAAAAGCGTATCTAGGAATAAGCAAAAGCAGTATACACTAAGCCAACAGGTGCAAGCCGAAAGCAAAAAAAACTTAAAAGATGAACGCACCGCAAGAGAAAAGGCAATTGAAGAATTGTCTCAAAGATTGTCTGAATCTTCCGGTACATATACTACTGTGGAAACACAGCCGGACGGAAGCAACATCTATTATCTTCATAATAAGCCGCAGTTATCCGATTCTGACATTATATGGAAAATGACTGCGGAAGCGTGGGCTGTGTCTACAGATGGTGGACAACATTGGAATGGCGGCATGACGGTTGATGGTGATGTAATTGCCAGAATCCTTACTGCCACAGGCGTTAATGCTGACTGGATTAATACAGGAACTATTAAAGCAATTGACAAAGATGGAAATACAACTTTCCTGGTTGATGTAACAACAGGAAGGGTTGTTATTAATGCAGACTCAGTACAAATCAAGGGAAAAGATGTTAATGCAATTGCAAAGGAAAAAGCAGAAACAGAAGTAAATAATTTTATAAGCAATACATACACAACTGATATCAATAATTTACAGTCTCAAATCGACGGACAGATTGAGACTTTTTTTTATGACTATGAGCCAACCTTACAGAATATTCCGGCTTCTGGATGGACTACAAATGAAGAACGAAAGAAACACGAGGGCGACTTATTTTACTGGAAATCCAAGGGATATGCGTACCGTTTTATGCAAGATGGGGCAACTTGGAAATGGCAATTAGTACAAGATACCGATATCACGTTAGCACTTGCTGCCGCAGAAAAAGCACAGGACACAGCAGATCATAAGCGTAGAGTATTCGTCGTTCAGCCAGAGCCACCTTATGACATTGGAGACTTATGGACACAAGGCTCTAATGGTGATTTGATGAGATGTAAAGTTGCCAGAGCAAGCGGTTCTTATTCAGAGGATGATTGGGAAAAAGCTTCAAAGTATACAGACGATTCTACTTTCAATACTTTCTTGGATGGTGTTTTCAAAGACACGATTAGCGATCTTAAAACACAGATTGATGGGAAAATTGAAACCTGGTATCAGCCAAACGACCCTTCTATTAAATGGAAAAAAACAGAGGAATGTCCATGGCGTGATATTGACGGAAACAAGATTCTGGATGAATCTGGAAATGAAATTATCTTGATATGGGAATCAGAAAAAGCAGAGCATGAAGGTGACCTTTGGCACAATACTTCTGATAACACACAATGGATATACAAATCCGGGGAATGGCAACCACAATCCATACCAAATGAATTGCTGGACAAGATAGATGGGAAGTCATCTGTCTATATGGTTCAGCCGAAACCGCCATATTACGAAGGCGACTTGTGGGTAACAACCAATAATGAAGGAAAGGCTTCCCTCAAAACCTCCACTGTAAATCGTGTTGATGGAAATTTTGACGCATCTGATTGGATAGATTTCAAGTATGCAGACAAAGACGATATCAAAAATGCAATTGACAATTACGATACCAGTCTTGGGCAAGACGAAGTATTTAATAAGCTCACAAAAGGCGGCACTGAACAGGGAATCTATATCGAAGATGGAAAAGTATACATCAATGCAAAATACATTCTAGCTGGATTACTTGCCGGTGAGAGAATTAACGGTAGAGGATTAAAAGTCATTGATGATAACAAGGACGTAACCTTAGAAATCGACAGCAAAGGAAATGTCATTCTAGCTCCAAAGACTTTTTCGTTACAAGGAAAAACAGTAAATGAGATTGCTAATAGCTCGGCAAAATCAGCCGTAGATGGACAGACACAAGCCGATATTTTCAACAAACTTACCAATGGCGGCAAGGCACAGGGGATTTACTTGGATGAAAATGGAAATGTCTATGTAAATGGTGAATACGTGCAAGCCAAAGGAATTAGGGTTGTTGATGGAAATGGAAAAACCACTTTTTCCATTGACAAAACCACTGGTGCAGTAACAATAGCAGCTTCACAGTTTACATTAGGAGATAAAAGCGTTACTGATATAGCACAGGAAGAAGTCGTAAAACAAGTCCAAGATATTACATCGGACAATATTATTAAAGGCTATTATCTAACAGAACAAAATGTTAAAGATTATTGGTCTACACAGAGTGCATATACATATGAGTATGGAGTTCAGGATGTAGATGGCGGTAAAAATGCAATCAAAATAAACGGAACTGGAGCACAATTTGGAACGAAAAATTATAAGCCAATAAAAGTTACTGGAAATTATACTTTTTCGTTTTGGATAAAAACTAGTGTTGCAACACAAGTATATGTGTATCTTGGAAGTAAAACAATATTAAATGCTAAAACTACAACTGAATGGAAAAGACTGCAAGTAACAACAACTTTATCTAGCTTACCAAATGATAGTTTAAACAGTTTGAGAATCTTGACATCATCAGTTGGGTCTAGCGTAAAATTTGATACCTATATTTACATGCCAAAGCTTGAATATGCTTACACAAATGAACAAGTGTTCAATATGCTTACAAACAACGGTGCAATAAAGGGCATGTACATGGAAAATGGAGAATTGTATTTTTCATTCACCTATGCACATGGAGGTACATTGAAACTTGGCGGTTCAAATAACGGAAATGGGTTACTTTCCATTCTGAATGCAAGCGGCACACAGGTTGGATATATTGACAATACAGGCGTTCATTTTAACCAAGGTGAATTTTCTGGAAGCGTAAAGTCACTAACTGGGGAAATTGGAAACTGGCAGATTGATAAAACAAATGGAAAATTAACCTCTGCAAACGGTGCCATTGTACTTGATGCGAAAAACAACATGGTAACCATAAATGGCGTTGATCTAAAAGCAAATGGAAACGGATTTGTTATTGATGGCGGTGTAAAAATTAAAAACAGTCCTAAATCTAGTGAATTTGGAGATGAAAGTAATTTCTTTTGTATTGAAAACCTAGGTGCTATTACAGACGGAACACATTTAGGAGTCAATAGTCAAGGTATGGTTATAAAAGTCCCTTCATCTTCTTGGCGGTATAAGTCAATTCGTACAACTGTTAAAGAAGAAGAACTGGAAGAGCTTTATCGTGTAAAGGTTGTTTGGGCGAAATACAAAGAAGGGTATTTGGATAAAAACGATAGCCGATATGATAAATTAATGCCAATGTTCCTTGCAGAGGACATGGAAAGGCGTTTTCCAATTGCAGTAAACCATTTACCAGACGGAAAGCCCGAGGATTGGAATTACAGAATTATGATTCCGTCCATGTTCGCTATGATAAAATTTAACCACGATAAGATAAAGGAACTCAAATCCGAAAATGAAGAATTGAAATCTGAATTAAAAAGCATTAAAGAAGAGCTTGAGGAAATCAAAAAATTGTTAAACAAATCAATATAAAGAGGGTGAGAAATCATCCTCTTTTTTATGAATCAAATATTAAAACAAACCTATAATTAAAGGAGGACAACCACATGCCAAAATGGACTGAATACACATCAAAAGATACGTTAGCGGATAATGACGAAGTAATGCTGTATGATGCAACTGCGAGAGCGAACAAGCGCGGACTGATGAGCAAATTTTGGGATTATGTCGTGGATAAAATGTCAACGGCTGTTATCTCGAAATTGGAGACAAATAATAAGACAATCATCGGGGCGATAAATGCACTAAATAGTGAATCCAAAAAAAAATTTAACGGAAATATAAGTAGCGTTGTTTTCCGTTCGGGCTCCTCTGGTATAGATAATGTATACCTGGATTTTTATACAACTGATGGAAAACGAACAACCATTGGATTTTATACGGATGGAATGAATGGCATACAAATGATGAAAGATAATGCTCTTATATGGAGTATAAAGGCATAAAACAATTATTCTATAGTTTTATAAAAACGAATTATAGTTTCTTGTTCAACATTGTCACTATAGAGTTTATTGGAGAAACAAGAAAAAAATAACAAAACACTACCAAACATAAAATGAATATGCTATAATCAGCATATCAAAATCGGAACAACAAAAAGGGAGCTGAGTTCCCGACTACCAATCAAAAAACTCAGCTCCAAGCACCACAAAGGGTACAGTATTATTATAGCACAGTACTCTCCCTTTGTGAACCCAAAAGGAGGGTATTTTTTATGGAAAACTTTGCAAATGAATTTGTAAGTAAGCTGGATGGGAAGATTTCAGACGAAGCACTTAGGACAGTATTACAGGAATTGCAAGTGTTTGCATCTAACTATGATATCAATCAGAGAGAAACGCATGTGGTTCCATATCAAAGCAATATCCCAGATTGCTACAGGGTTTACATGGTGGCAAAAAAGATTGAGGGCATGTCTCCAGAATCCATGAAAACATACAATTTTTATCTCACAGATTTTTTTGAACACATTAACCGACCATTCGAACAGGTTACAACAAATGATATACGGATTTATCTGTACGAAACTCAGAAACGAACAGGTATCAGCAATCGAACACTGGATGGAAAACGGCTTGTTATAAACACCTTTATGGATTGGTGTTGGAAAGAGGGATATATTCCAAACAATCCATGTGCAAGCATTAAACCCATTAAATTTGAGGAAAAGCCAAGAGAGCCACTTAGCAACATGGAGCTTGAAATAGTGCGTGATGCTTGCGAAAATTACAGAGATAAAGCGATGATTGAGCTTTTCTACAGTACAGGATGCCGCTTATCCGAAATGGTAAATTTAAAAATTAGTGATATTGATTTCACTTCCAAAGAGGTTTATTTGTTCGGAAAAGGAAGTAAGCACCGAACATCTTATCTGAACGCAAAAGCGGAATATATGTTAAAAAAATACTTTGAATTAGAACGCCCAAAAGAATCAATATCGGATTCTGTATTTGTGATATTCCGAAAGCCTTATAATGAAATGCACAAAGAATCAATATATGCGAGAATAAAGGCTATTCAAAAGCGATCTGGAATAGAAAGAAGCCTGTTTCCGCACTTGCTTAGACACACGATGGCGACAGATGCCTTAAATAGAGGAATGAGCGTTGCAGAAGTAAAAGAAATATTAGGGCATGAAAAGCTTGATACCACAATGATTTATGCTAAAATCAGCCACGATTCTGTGAAATTTAATCATAAGAGATATATTGTATAAAGAGTTTATGCTAAAGAGCACTCCAAATGGGGTGCTCTTTATTATGCACTTTTTTTAACCTCAACAATGAAAGGAGACCATACATGAATATCAATACCTCATTAATCAGCAATAATAACAGCTACGCCGGACAGACACCTCTGTATATTGTCATCCACAATACGGATAATACCGCAGCTACAGCAGATGCCAAGGCACACGCCACAGCACAGCATAATGGCAATTTTCATGGCTATTCAGCCCATGTATTCGTTGACGATAAGTCAGCATACCAAGCCTTGCCGTACAATCGTGGAGCTTGGCACGTTGGGGTAAATTACGGCGGCAAACTGTTTGGAATTGTAAACAATCACAACTCTATTGGAATTGAAATGTGCATGAATGCCGGCTATAACTACGAAAAAGCATTCCAAAATACCGTTGATGTGTGCAAGCAGCTTATGAAGAAATACGGAATCCAAGCAAGCCGAGTTGTTCAGCACTACGATGTGTGCGCTAAGAATTGCCCTTCCGTTATCCGTGGAAAGGGAGACTGGAATAGATTTAAGAAGCTTATTTCCAGTGAAACCGTGACAGTTCCAACCACAAAGCCGACAGCAAAGGTTGACAAGTATTACCGTGTCCGCAAGACCTGGAAGGATTCTAAGAGCCAGATCGGGGCGTACAAGTCACTCAAAAATGCAAAGAAGGCTTGCAAAGCCGGTTATTCTGTTTTTGATTGGAACGGGAAAGCGGTGTATTCCGTAACAGCAAAGAAAAGTGTAGCCCAGGTTGCAAAAGAGGTCATTAACGGCGAGTGGGGGAATGGACAGGATAGACGAGACCGCCTGGAAGCTGCTGGCTACAATTACACAGAAGTGCAGAATGCAGTAAACAAACTTCTTAAATAACAAAAACACTCCCGGGGTTTTCCCGGGAGCTACTTAAATGCAATATAACCTTCATAAAGTTTTCTGATCGCCGAAAGGTCTTTTCTCCTAATCGGAACCACATCTCCAGATATCATTCTGAAATCAGCACGAAGTTCCCAGACTTCATCCATGTTGACAATGTAACTTTGGTGGCAGCGTAAAAACCGTCTGTCCAGTTGCTTTTCAACGTCCGAAAGTTTCCCTCTCTGCATATGAGTGATACCACAGGTACAATGGATAGTGATGTATTTATTGCGACTTTCAATATATTCAATATGGCAGAAATCAACCCTGTGGAAATAATCCTTGTTCTTTACAGTCAGCGTTTTATCATGGATATTTTCCAGTTCCCTGTTGACTACACCATACATTCTTCCATCTTCCGAGCCTTTTATGATATAGTGAACAGGAAGGATATCCAGAGCATCAAACACATATTCCTTGTGGGCTGTCCAAAAGGTGATATTCCCTACATATCCATTCTTTCTAAGATGCCGGGCAACATCAATCCCATTTTCATCTTTCAATATAATATCCAGCACAATTATGTCGTACCATACGCCGTCATTTACATCATCAATAAGAGGTTTCCCGGTGGTATATGCCGTGATCGTACATCCACTGTCCCCATTTCTACGAAGAAAACCATCCATTCTGGTTTTAAAAATCTCAATTTGTAATTCGTTGTCATCACATATTGCAATCCTCAAAAAAATCATCCCTTTTTGTGCGAAATTCGTCGCTGCATGTGCTGATTTCGCCATTTTCTGTATGATTGTATATTTTTTGATACAATATTATCGTACCACATAAGAAAGATAGTGTAAAGAGGCTGTATGATGGAAAGATGTAAGAAGATAGCGATTATCTTAATATTGATGTTTGTGCATGTGTTTATTGGAATTCATGTGTATTCCAGCCCAGAGCGTAGTATTATCTTTGGGAGGGTTAAAACTATCGCAAAAATGGTAACGGAAATCAAAAGCAATCCAAATGAACACAAAAAATCCCTCGATTCCAGAAGCCCAGCCCCTTTATTTCTATCTATTATTATTACGATTTGGAAAAGCGAAAATCACAATATTTATACAAAAAATCTCGTAATCTGTAAAAATATAGAGGAAAAGCAACTTGCTAGAAAGGATTTAAGCGGAGATGATTCCGTCCCATTATATGGTTATGAAAACATGATATAATTTAATAAATAAGAACAAATGTTTGGAATATTGGGAGGGATTTACGTGGATTACAAGAAAAATGATGATATTAATTACAAAGAGGAAATTAAAAAACTTTTAGAAGAGGTGAAAGACCCTTACACGCTTAAACGTGTTTATAAGCTTCTTGAATATCTTTATATAAAAGAAATGACCGGGGATTAACCCCGGCCTTTCTTTAATTCTTTTCCAATTCATTTAGAATGTTTTCAATTTGTTTCCAGTGATCTTCACTGAGCTTCGCAAATTTTACCAAAACACTTTTAGCAAATTCGTTATCGCCCTTCATTACTGAATCTACAATAGCCTGCGCATCACTATTGTCAGATTCCTGTTCACCTTTTTCTTCTGTTAGCCACAGATAGTTTGTGTGATACTCCTTACAGATTAAAGTAATAGTCTGATTGGAAGGAGTATTTTCACCACTTTCAATCTTGCTTACAGCAGATCTGGAAATCTTAATTTTTTCGGCAAATTTAGTTTGGCTATCACCGTATTTTTCACGAACAAACCGAATTCTTTCCGCTAATGTCATTTTCTCACCTCCTAAAAATAATATATCATATTTTGTACATTTAGTCAACAAAAAGTTATTGACAATGTGCATTAAGTGTGGTATATTGTGTACATCAGATGAACAAATAGGAGGTGATTGAATGTCAGAGGAAAAGAAAGAACTTATCAGAAACGTAACTGAACGAATTGATAAGTTACCAGATGATAAGAAAAACTATCTTCTTGGATATATGAATGGTGTCATTGACACTACAGAAAACAGCATTGACAAGAAGGAAAGCTCATAAGGAGGTTGAAAGATGACAATTATCAAATTTAAAAATGGGGAAACAATCGAAATTCCGTGTGTGTTCCCGGATGATATTGTGAAACCAGACATTAGAGATCAACTGATACGTTTGGAATGGGATGACAATGGAAAACAATATTACTTGAAGTTTAACCCAGTAGATGTGCTCTATGTAAAAGAGATTACATAAAGCACACCAGATAATTATTTAGCTGATGGGTATTTTGTTGCAGTTGCTTTTCCAACTTTGACAGGTTCTTTGCTTAACAAGGCAAGAAATTCATCATTGTATGTGTGGTATAAATCAAGAATTTCTTTTGAACCAGAACCTTCCTTAACTGCTTTGGCAACAGCTAAGTCGTGAGCAATTTGAAAGTTATCCATTGTTAACACCTCCTTCCTAAAGGAGATTATAACACAGAAAGGAGAAGAATGAACGAATTACAAATTTTTAATTCGCCAGAGTTCGGAGATATTCGAACAGTAGAAATTGATGGGAAACCGTACTTTGTTGGAGCTGATGTTGCGAAAGCCCTTGGATATGCTAAGCCTAATAACGCTGTATCAACACATTGCAGGTATACCCTAAAACGGGGCATAGCTACAAAACAAGGAAATATGAGCGAAATGGTGCTTATCCCAGAGGGCGATATCTACCGATTAATCATCCGAAGCAAACTTTCATCAGCAGAAAGATTTGAACGTTGGGTGTTTGACGAAGTTCTCCCATCAATCCGCAAGAATGGCGGTTATATCATGGGACAGGAAAATTTGTCTGATTCAGAATTGATGGCTAAAGCTATTCTGGTAGCACAAAAAACTATTGAACATAAAAACCAGATCATTGAACAGCAGAAAGCAAAAATCGAAGCCGACAGACCAAAGACAATTTTTGCCGATGCAGTGTCAACCAGTCATACATCAATCCTTATTGGGGATTTGGCAAAACTTATCTGCCAGAACGGTGTCCAGACAGGACAGAAGAGATTATTCCAGTGGATGCGAGAAAACGGATATCTGATGAAAACTGGTGCGAGTTACAATATGCCAATGCAGAGATACATTGAACAAGGGCTATTTGAAGTTAAGGAATCCAGTGTTCAGAATCCAGACGGAAGTGTCAGAGTAACGAGAACCACAAAAGTTACCGGAAAAGGACAACTGTATTTTATCAATAAGTTTCTTGGGAATGAAATAGCAAGTTAAGGAGGTGGACGTAAGATGTTAGCAGATGATTACGTTTCTGAAAGGTTATCCGATTATGATTCCAAAATATATCAGTTATATCGCCGCAAAAACGGACAGAAGGCAAGCGACCTTGTAGAAAAAGTGAAAAATGAAATTGCCGAATGCGGTCTGTCCGCTACTGAAGCGAAAGGCTTTTTAGAGTACATGAAGATTGTTATTGACGCTCAGTCACATCTTCCCATTCAGAAATAACGGAAATTTTTATGGTTTCTGCTCCGGGAACATTACCATCATCAATCTCATTTGCGGCATGAAGCATTGAAATTATTTTATGAGAATAAGGATGTTCCTTTCCGCAATTTGGGCACACAACCTTGTCTGTACTTATTCTTTCACTTATATAGTAATCGCAATGACAAGTACAGGAAACTTTTAATTTGAGAAACATTTTAACATACCTCCTTTCTGAACACATTATACCATTCAGATGGAGAGAATAAAAGAAAATAGGGAGAAAAAACAATGATTAAATTTGAAAACGGATTAGTTAACATTTCTGGTAAAGGGGTTGATATTCTTTCAGAGTATGCAGTTATTACCCACGAAATTAAAGAGATGTTCGTAAAAAATGGTGGAGAAGAGAAAGAAATAAAAGAACAGCTTAGACATTCATTTGAGCATGGCCTTATGAACGAGGAAGAACTTGACAAGCGGTTTATTGAAGCTATGAAAGATCCTGGTTTAGTAGGAATGTTAATTGGAGCAGCTGGGCTTTCGTTATTATTCGGTCAGAAGGACAAGTAGATTGCTGAAGAGTTTCAAGACAGAGATCGACCCTACCAAAGAGCAGAAGACCAAAATACATAAGACAATCGGCACATGCAGATATATTTATAATTTTTACCTGTTTCATAATAAAGAACGTTATGATGCCGGCAAAAGATTTATGAGTGGCAAGGCGTTCAGTGTATGGCTGAATAATGAGTATCTTCCGAATCATCCAGAATATTCATGGATCAGAAAGGTCAGTTCCAAATCAGTAAAGAATGCGATCGAAAATGCATGCACAGCGTTTTTAAGATTTTTTCATCATCAGAGCGGTTTTCCAAGATATAAGAAAAAAGGAAGATCTGATGTGAAAATGTATTTTGTAAGGAATAATCCAAAAGACTGTTTTTGCGAAAGGCACAGGATCAAGATTCCTACACTTGGATGGGTAAGGCTGAAAGAAAAAGGGTATCTCCCGACATCTAAGGATGGATATGTGATCCGAAGTGGAGCAGTTTCTATGAAAGCAGGAAGATATTATGTTTCTGCGCTTATCGAAGTACCAGCACCGGAAGTGGGTAAAAATTTCAGTGATGGGATCGGGATCGATCTGGGGATTAAGGATCTGGCTATTGTGTCGAATGGAACTATATACAGAAATATCAATAAAACCGCACAGATCAGAAAACTTGAGAAACAATTAAGACGGGGACAGCGAAAGCTTTCCCGCAAATCTGAAAATTTAAAGAAAGGAGAGTTCACTCAAAGAGCAAATATACGAAAACAAAAGCTCAAGGTACAGAAACTTTATCACCGGATGGAAAATATCCGTACAGATCATATAAATAAGGCAATATCTGAGATTGTGAAAACCAAGCCGTCTCACATAACGATTGAGGATCTGAACGTATCCGGGATGATGAAGAACCGGAATCTCTCAAAAGCAGTTGCGTCACAAAAATTCTATGAATTCCGGATGAAACTGAAAGCAAAATGTGCAGAATATGGAATCGAACTGAGGGTAGTTGATAGGTGGTATCCATCTTCAAAGATCTGTCATTGTTGTGGATGTATCAAAAAAGATCTGAAACTTTCGGACAGGATCTACAGATGTGTATGCGGTTATACTGAAGACAGAGATTTCAATGCAGCACTGAATCTGAGGGATGCTAAGACTTACGAAATTGCATGATCTCGCAAGCGTAAGTATGTACCGAAGGCTATTTCGGGAATTAACGACTGTGGAGTGTACTTAGGATCTGTGAGTAGAGATAACTTCGGTTACTTAAAAACATACACGAAGAAACAGTAAGCGGTATTCGTGAGAATCCGCATTATCTCGATGTGAGTATGTTTGATCACATTTTGAGTGGCAGGACTAAGCATGGGAGAAACTAAGAGCACAGATTATATTCCAGAGAATGCCAATGAGGAATATGCACTTCTGGTTGGAAGATTAAAGGCATTTGAAGCTTGGGCGAATAGCGTGAACGATTATAATTTCACAAAGGACATGGCATTTAGAATGCTTGGACTTGATGTAGAAGAACAAACAAAAACAGATTAAGTTGCCCTGGAAGGTGCGGACACACCAACCAGGACGGTATCTAACTAAGAATGAGTTAGTTAAATACAGGATTATTATAACACAACCTCCTGTATTTGACAAACAAAAATATAACAGGAGGACTTTTTATGCAAAAAAATGGCGAAAATCAGCCACTTTCCAGTGAAATCATTGCTGATCTGGAAGAAAAGCTGATGGCAAGAAATGTAATTATCGCTATTCTGGCAGCTGCACTTGCAGTAACCACATCCAGAAGAAAGTGAGGAAAAAATGAAAGAGGTGGTAAAGACAATAGGAGAAATATTTGTAGGAATAGGGATGTTTACAGTAATCTTCTCAATCACATGGATGCTTACATCATTTGATGCTATCGGGGTGTTCTTTGTATCAACAGTCTTATTCTCAATGGTGTTTCTTCCTATTATATTAGAAATGGAGGAAAAGTAAATGCAAAGATTAAATAAAGTAAGATTATCCGGCAGAGCCGGGGAAATAGTATTTAGCCACGAACATTACGGAAGATACTATTACAAATTCATGCTAACAGTCATTCGTAAAAGCGGTGCAGTGGATATGTTTCCCATCGTTATAGAAGATTCCATTGTACGTGACAATGATTATAACGGAAAAGAAGTTGTGGTAACAGGAGCAATCAGAAGCATGGACACTTCTAAAAATCCAAATAATCACCACAATGTTAATTATATCGCAGCTGACGAGGTGGAAATCCTGGAAGAACAGGTTCCAGAGGGCGATATAAACGAAGTAGAGTTTATTGCCAGAAGTTGTACGAAAGAACCATATGCAAAACTTACACCAGTAACGCACAGGAAAGTTTCAAATCTTTTCGTAGCAATTCCAAGAGATCATTCAGAAAGAGCAGATTTTATTCGCTGTACTTTATGGGGAAAAGGTGCTGATCTGGCGGTAGACGTTAAAAGGAATGATTACATTAAAGTAACTGGCAGGTTAATGAGCCGTGATGTTTATGTTAATGGGGAAGAAACGGAAAGTGTATATGAGATTTCCGTAAAAGAAATGGAGAAATTGGAGGATGAAGAATAATAAGAATAAAGTTCAGATGTATGGCGTAATAATGGATATTCAGCCAGATGTATTTTTTAAGGATGGTAAAAAGTTCAAAAAAATTTACATTGGAGTAAAACGAACTAGTGGGGCGGTTGATTTGCTTCCGGTTATAGTTCGAGAAGGGCTGGCAGATGCTTTTCCGATAGGAGGACGCGTTTATATCGAAGGAAGATATATTTCTTCTAACAAACATGAAAATGGAAAAAGTCATTTAATTCTTGAAATCAAAGAAAGAATAATCTCTTATGGAAATGAACGAGCAAACGATGAAAATAAACTCATTCTGGAAGGGTATCTTTGCAAGCCACCTGTATACAGAAGAACACCAAGAGGAAAAGAAGTATGTGATTTGATGATCGCTTGCAATGAATATGACTTGCGAAGAACAGATTATATTCCGTGCTTAGCATGGTGGAAAGAAGCCAGAGAAGCTGCTAATTTCAAGGTCGGTGATTACATAAGCATAATCGGAAGAATCCAGAGCCGGATTTATCATAAAAAATTATCTGGTGATGAAGTAGAGCTTAGAACTGCATATGAGGTATCAATAGGGAGGATAATCGAGCATGAAAGTGGAAGTGAAAAAAATTTCGCTGGAGAATTACAAGAAGTTTCCGAGTAAGTCTGTAGATTTGTTTCCAAGAACAGAGATTTCCGGCAGAAACAGAGAAGGAAAATCCACATTGCAGGACGCATATTTGGACGTTCTGACAGGTAAGATGGCGAATGGTACAGAACCTACTTCTATTCGCAGAAAAGAAAATGGCGTGGAAGTGCCAAAGGTTGATGTTGTAAGAGAACTTACACTTGCGATTGATGGGAAAGAAAAAGTGATCCGCAAAATCACAAAGCAGAAGTGGAGAAAACCAAGGGGACAGTCAGAAGAGGTGTTCGATGGAAATGAAACTTCTTATGAAATTGACGGATTCCCGGCTAAATCAAAGGATTATACCGAGTTCATCCAGTCAATAGCAGAACCTTCAACGCTTCTGATGTGCAGTAATCCAAAACCATTTCTGGACACATTACAGAAGTCAACCGCAGAATCCAGGAAGGTTTTGGAAAAAATGTCTGGTTTTGATATTGCGCAGTTTATGGAAGAAAATCCACAGTATGCACATGTAGAAGAAATTACAAAGGGGCATTCCGTAGAGGATACATTAAAAAAACTGCGAAAAGAACTGAACGTGCAGAAGAAAAAGGTTGATGCAAAAAATACAGAGATTGCTTACGAAACCAATCGGACTGTTGAAGCAGAAGATACTTCTTCACTGGAATCCAAAAAACAGGAGCTTAATGCGGAACTTTCCAAGCTGGAAGAACAGGAAAAGATTCTTGAAGATTCAGCAAAAGGCTATGACGGACTTACATATGAAATCCGAGGGCTGAAATCCTCCAGGGATGGTCTGGTTAGCAAGGCAGGCAAAGAGCTGAAAGACAAGAAAGCAGCCATTATGAATGTGTATTACGACCTTGCAAAAAATAAAATTGAAAAAGAATCAGCTATCCGAATGTTGGGAATGGAACTGGATAGCCACATAAGAGCTGCACAACAGGCAAAAGCTGACTTGGATAGAGCCAGACAGGACTATCCAAGAATCAAAGAAATGGAGTGGGATGATTCTGAACTGAAAGCTATTGAATCCGAAGCATTCAGCGATTCTGATACCGTTTGCCCGACTTGTGGACAGCAACTGCCAGAAGAACAAGTTTCCAAACTTAAATATTCATTTGAAGAAAAAAAGAAAGCCAGAATTGAAACTGAATTAACCAAAAAGAAAAATTGGGAATCAGCAAAGCAGAACCAGTTAAAAGGAACTTGTGATCTTGGAAATTCTGCTTCTGCAAAATTAAAGAAAACTAACGAGGAAATCAGCAAATTACAGTCAGAAATCGGCGTAGCACAGGATGAAGTTGCTGAACTTACTAAACAGATTGAAGAAGAACAGTCCAAATTTACGGAGCTTCCAGAATCTGTAGATATGTCAAATGACGAAGAATATCTTGCGGTTACAGCGAGAATTGCAGAACTTGAAGAGAAACTGAAATCATTTGAAGATGTTCCTGGAAAGAAACAGGAATTGAGAATGCAGATCAGCAATGTCATGAAACAGATTTCCAATGTGGATGCAGACATTAAGATTGCACAGGCAGCAGTTACAGAGAAAGAAAAGCGAGTAGCCGAACTGAATGAGGAATTAAAAGACCTTGGACAGGTGCAAGCTGATATTGAAAAGAACATTGATACCGTTCTTAACTTCTCAATTCAGAAGAATAAGGCACTGGCAGAGAAAATCAATCCATTTTTCCATCATTTCCAATTCAGTTTCCTTGATTACACGATTGAGGGAAATCCAGTGGAAACTTGCAAGATGATCTGTAATGGAATCGACTACAACAGCGGATTGAATCATTCCGACAAAATTCTTTGCGAGGTTGATTTACTAAATGGATTACAGGAAATGAATGGGCTGAATCTTCCGCTTTGGATTGATGATTCTGAGAGCATTGACAAAAGCAGGATACCTATGTTAGACAGGCAGATGATTGTGCTAAGAGTGACAGATGGGGATTTGAAAGTAATCTGACAAACAGGAGGGGAAAATGCTAACAGCAACATGGGGAAAACATTTTTTCAAGGCAGATGCCACAAAATGCGCATCTGAAATCATGGAAATTTGCGATCAGATGGAATCTGCTACACCACAGCAGATTCTTGAAAAAGCAAGAGACGAAAGCACAGAATTACATAAGTGCTTTACATGGGATGATTCCATAGCGGCTGAAAAATACAGAATCCACGAAGCCAGACTGATAGTTTGTCAGTTAAAAATCGTGGAACAGGATATTGATAACAAGTCAAAGCCGACAGCAATTCGAGTCTTTTACAAGACAGATGGCAAAAGCGGATACAAGCCAACACAGCTTATTTTGAAACAGCCAGATGAATACGAAGCACTTTTAGAACGCTGCCGAAATGAACTTCTGGCAGTGAAGCAGAAATACCAGAATATTTCTGAATACGAAGAGGTTTGGGAATTGATTAGTTAAACATGAATGCCGCTACTGTGCTGATATGCCTATAGGAGTAGGAACATAATACATTACATTGCACAGCAATACAGCAAACAACAGGACAGGATAAAACAGAATATATATATTTGCTCTTATAGGTATATGAGTGCAGTAGCGGCGAAACTCCTACGTTGATATGCCTGTAAAACAGGCAAGAATACTAAAAAATACCATAGAACACGATAAAACAGCTCAAAAAAGTACAATTGCTCAATTTTACAGGTTTATGAGCGTAGGAAACCACAGCATTTATCAGTCTGCATAAGCAGAACAAAACTTCAAGAAAGTATAACACAGTAAAGAAGAAAAAAGAATAGCATATGACATTGTAGAATACTTTCACTGTTTATGCAGAGCGACAAGTGTTGTGACACTTAATAAAAAATAGCATATGAAACTATAGGAAATAAAACGGAAGAATAACAGATTACACACAGCACTTAACGGATGGGCTGTTTTGTAGGCGGTATAAATCGCTAGGAAAGTATATCGAAACATAACGCGGTAAATTAGAGCACACCGAAATATATCTAATTATAGATAATTACACCTAACTTTTATATTGCCTATAAAGCGGCTCATCCAAACAAAATTGTCTCCTGGGTAGGTGGCATGAGATGCCATAGTAAAGGATACCATAGAATATTGCAGAATATAAAAATACAGAATATTTCATGTTACCTACCGAGTAGATAAGCCACCAAGTGTATTTAGTTGGCAGTAGAAACACTGCTAAGAAAATTATATCTTCGCACAATAGAGAACAGCACACGACAGTAAAATATAGCACATTCTACTGCTAGCTAAGTACATTTGGAAGTTTGTATGAAGGTTCAAGCGGATTAGTTTTGCAGAACAGAACACCAAATAAAATCACAGAACATGACAGAATATCATAGTATAAACATTAATTATTTATTGCAGATTAGTCCGTTTGAATGTTTGTGCAAACAAAAAAACAATAAAAAATCATTTTATTTTAGGAGGAAAGCAACATGGCAAAAAACATCACAATCGAACCATTAAAGGAAACCACATTAAGAGTTGAACTGATCGGGGACACAGACCTCATTCTTCACAAGAGAAGCCGTTATTATGAACAGGCTGAATGCTTCAAGCAGTCCAAGGACAAGGGCTTCAAAATGCCAGCCATTTATAATCAGCCAAAGAATGTTTGGGAGGGATTAATTACTGGTATTCACTGGGAGAAACCGATTAATTTCCATGATGAAGATATTTCCCTTTACACAGAGGAAGAGTGGAAAGATTACATGGCAAACAACAGACCTTGCATTCTTACCCAGGCATTCAAGAAGTCATTCACAGAAACATTTATTACTTTCTTCAAGGATTCCACCGGAAAGAAAGGAACAGATATCAAGCGTTCTCTTTCAATCGAAGGCTCTATTTGCCCGGTAAACTTTGAATCTGTTGAGGTGGTAAATAAGATCGTTCCGACTTCTGGAATCAGCGCAAGCCCAGTCCTTTGCAGTAGCAACGTGTTCCATAACTGGCGAACCACTATTGAAGTATCTTGCCCGGATATCGTATTTCCATATGAGACAGTATTGCAGCTGATTGAAACCAGTGGAAAGTACATCGGAATCGGAACACAGAGAGCAAATGGAAATGGAAGATATCACATCAACCCGGACAATGTAATTATCATTTAATTTGGTAACTATCGGTGGTATATGAATCCGAATAAAGTCGGAAAACAACAAACCGAACTAATCGAAAGAACAGGATAGAACAATACAGTATATAGAAAAATATTTATCCTGTTTCATATGCCACCGAGCATAACTCTTGGGTGCATTCACGGTGGATTGAAAATCTACAAATTAAGTAAACCAGAAGATAGAAAATAAAACAACAGGATAAAACATAACAGCTAAAAACATATTTTCAATCTACTGTGCGTGTACCCAAGAAAATAAATAAATAAAACCTTAGGTGTATCCACGGTGAGATAATATAATGCATCGAAAACAGGATAGCAAATACCACTATAGGAAACTACAGAACATTACATATTATCTCATTTTGAATGCACCTAAGGCAAAAAAAGAAAAGGAGAATAATCATGGCAAGTAAAACACAGGTAGCAACAGTAGGAGAACAGCAGGCTGCATTGGTAATCAACAATTCATTCATTGATGGGCTGACAAAACAGTTAGAGGAAAAAACCAAATATGGTCTTTCTTTCCCGAAAGACTACAATCTCAGCAATGCGCTGATGGGAGCGTATTTAACTTTGAAAGAAACAAAAGATAAAAATAATAAGCCGATTTTGGAATCTTGTAGCCAGATCAGCATCGCAAACAGTCTTATGAACATGGCAACGCTTGGCCTTTCAGTGCAGAAAAAACAGGGATATTTTATTTCTTATGGAAATCAGTGTCAGTTCCAGAGGTCTTACTTTGGAAATATTACAATAGCAAGAAGATATGGTATGAAAGATATTCATGCGGAAGTCATTTATGATGGTGATGAGTTCAAATACCACATTGAAGATGGAAATAAGGTATTGGATTCCCATGAACAGGATTTTATGAATATTGATAACGATAAAATTCTTGGTGCATATGCGGTAGTTCAGATGGAAGATGGCTCAAAACACCTGGAAGTTATGAATATGAAGCAGATCAAACAATCTTGGTCACAGGGCTATGGATATAGAGAAAGCGGTAATGGAACACATCAGAAATTCACTGACCAGATGGCAAAGAAAACCGTTATCAATCGTGCATTAAAGCAGATTATCAATAGCCACGGTGATGTTTTTGTACAGGAAGCTGACGAAAACACAGAGAATATTCCAAAACAGGATATTATTGAACAGGATGTTGCTTATGAAATTAGTGAGAATGCAAACACAGAAGAATTCATTCCACAGCAAGAAGCAATCGAAGAAAAGCCGAAGCAGCCAACCGTAGCCGAAACCGTAAAAACAGCAAAGAAAGAACCAATCCCAGCAGCAGAGCCAGTAGAAACAGAAATTCCGTCATTCATGAGCCAGGAGGAAATGTAGGATGAAAAAGAAATTGATTATTGCGGCAGCAGTAACAGCTTGTGTATCAATCACAGGCTGTACCGCAAGCTTTGACAGAGAAGTAAAATCCTTTTCAAGTAATTGGAATGGTGGTCTGAACCGCACTGTAACTGTTTACGATTACAACGGTGGTAAAATCAAGTCCTGGTCTGGAAAATTTGATGTTTCCGAATCGGAGAACGAAGTTTACTTTGATGATTCGGACGGAAAAAGAGTTATTATCCACGGCGGTATTGTCGTGAATGAGGAAAACTGACATGAGTAGCAGTGTAATTGAAACAATTAAAGAAGTTGTAAGCAATATGAACAGAGGACTTTATGATTTCACGGTAGATTGGAAATGTTCAGAATGCGGTTCGTGTTGTTCAAATTTTCTACCGATATCATCCAAGGAAATCAAACAGATCAAGTGGTATATTCGCAAACACCATATCAAGGAATGCAGACATAATTTCACTGCTTCATTAATGGATTTAACCTGTCCGTTTCTGATGGACGATAAGGCAAAAGAGAAATGTTCAATCTACCCTGTTAGACCGGAGATATGCAAATCATTTGTCTGCAATGACCCACAGGGAGCCAGAAAGAACAAAGCTTTAATGCATAAAAAATATAAGCCTGTTGATATGAGAGAAACGTTTTTCGTAGGAGAATGAAATATACAAGCAGAAAGCGAGGTGATGAAAATGCTCATGCGAGTAGTAAACACAGGGAGCCAACACGGAAACTGCTATGTTTTGAAATCCAACAGCGGAGAAATGCTTCTTCTGGACTGCGGATGCAGATACAAAGATATTTTAAAAGCTATTGATTACAGAATAAGTGATGTTTCGGGCGTGCTTCTTACCCATGAACACGGTGATCACCGTGAATCATTTAAAAATCTGATGAATTTAGGCATTCAGATTTACACCAATGATGAAACTGTAGAGCATCTGCAAATCATCACTGGTGAGCTAATGAAAGGAGTTCCAGAGAAAAGACCGTTCCGGGTTGGCTCGTTCACTGTAATACCGTTCTATTTACCGCATACTACAAGGGATAAGGACACAGGGCAACTTATTCCATGTTTCAATTATGGGTACATCGTGGAACATGAAGAAATGGGAAAGTTGTTGTACATGACTGACTTTGAATACTGCAAGTACAACTTCAAGGCAATGCGATTGAACCACTTAGTTATTGAATGTAACTATTGTGGAGAATTAGTTGACAAAACAGCTGAAAATTACACGCACAGGCTTAAAGGGCATTGTTCCCTAGATACTTGCAAAAGCTTAGTAAATACGAATCATACGGCAGCATTACGGACGGTAACATTGGTGCATTTGAGTGATGAAGCAGCTGACCCGGAACAGATTTTGAAAGAGATAAAAGAAGCAGTTGTTTGGGATGATGCACTCGTCCAGATTGCAACGCCTAGACTGGAAATTAAATTGGATTTATGTCCGTTCTGAAAGGAGAAATAGATGGCAACAATTGGTTTGAAAGATTGGAAAGAAGTAACAAAAGGAATTTATGTAAATCCAATTTCTGAAAATGCAGCTTATGAAATTCATATTAAATACTGGGACATGAAAACAGATATTCTTTCTGCAAATGCCGAACTTTATATAGTGAGAGATTGGCATGAAAAAGACGGAAGAAACATCAGAGAAAGAGAAATACTGCTTGATTATGCATCTGTTATGGATTGTATTTGGAAAGCAGTTGAAGATGATAAGGAAAACAATTCGACTGAATGATTGAAAGGAGAATGATTATTAATGAAAATCTTCTTAAAAACACTTGACAAACTGAAAAAGTCAGAACCTTCCGAACAGGAATGTAAGTACGATAAAGGATGGAATGATGCAATCAAGAAAGTTGAAGAACTGATTTGTTCCTACAGCTCTGCGGATATGTGGATTCCAACAGAAGTGAAGTTACCGCCAGAACCAAACAAGGAAGAAAACCCTGGAGATTGGAAAGAATATGCAGTTACAATTGATGGAGCTGTTCTTCCAACAAGTCTTACTTATTTAGGAGACGGCGAATGGGGAAGCGTAGAAGCGTATGGGTTTGCGTATTACCCAGTCATTGCATGGCAGCCAATGCCACCAGTCTACAAACCAGGGAGGTAACACCATTGGAAATAACAATCGGAATTTGCACAGATGAAATTAAAGAAATCATCATGGAACATATAAAAACAAAAGGATTCAATGTAACGGAAGATGATATTTCATTTGTTATCGGGAAAGAAGAAGTTGTAACAGGGAATGCAAAGAAAATCAAACACGCACTTATTAGATGCGACATTCAGATTGAGAGGTGATAAATTGTGAATATTGTTATTCTTTCTGGAAGATTAACTGCTGACCCAGATATCAGAATGGGAACGAATGACACCAAAATTGCAAGATACATTTTGGCTGTCGAGAGAAGAGTAAAAAAGAACACGGAAAGAAAATCAGACTTTATTGCTTGCGTATGCCTTGGGAAAAATGCAGAATTCGCAGAAAAATATCTTAAAAAAGGCACGAAAGTAAATGTGCGTGGAGAATGGCAGACTGGAAATTATACTAACAAAAATGGCGAAAAAGTTTACTCAAATGATTGCCTTGTTGCAGAACATGAATTTGCAGAAAGAAAGAGCCAGTCACCACAAACACAGGAAACAGACACACGACCAGTACCGCCACCAGAACCTAGTTTCATGGATGTGCCAGATTTAGGCGGTATGGAAGATGAATTTCCGTTTAGTTAAGGAGGAGTGACAAATAAATGGAACCAGTTTTAGAAACTAAATTCGAGTATAAAGGTTACCAATGTGTAGTCCTGTTCATGCCTAGAGCATACAGATGCGGATACGTTGGAATACCTAACAGCCATAAGCTGGCAAAGAAAAGTGTTGATGATTTAGGTTATCTTGACTGCCATGGTGGAGTTACTTATTCAGAACCATTTTTACACGATTGTGACGATGATGATATATGGTGGATTGGATTTGACTGCGCTCATTGTTTCGATGGTTATGATATTGAGACAGCAGAACAGTATTTCGGGGAAGAACCAGGCTTCAAAAAATGCTTAAAATAATGGGAGATTGCTGGCGAGAATTAAATAAAGATCCAGATTGCAAAATTCGTTCACTTGCCTATGTTAAAGATGAATGCAAGAAACTAATTGACCAGATTGAAAAAGGGGGGATGTTAGAGGAATTATAGAAAAGTTTTCGTGATGAGGAAGTGTGCAGAAAAAGGAGTTTTTAATGCGTAAAACTATTGATTTGACAGGCAAGAAATTCGGGAGACTCACCGTCATAAAAAGAGCAGAAGATACTATTTCAGACAAAGGGGTTAGAACAAAGCGCTGGGAATGCATTTGTGATTGTGGAAATAAAACTATTGTAAGACAAGCAGGGTTACAAAGAGGAACAACGAAGTCATGTGGATGTCTGCATAGAGAAATTATTGGCAATATGAGCAGAAAACATGGGCTATCTAATAACTGTGGAAGGCTGTACCCACTTTGGAAGAGTATTAAATATCGTTGCTATTGTAAAACATGTAAATCGTACAAAAATTACGGCGGGCGTGGAATAGTAATGTGTGATGAATGGAAAAATAATTTCACATTATTTTACAAATGGGCAATTGAGAATGGATATAAGGAAGAAAAAACAAGTAATGGAATAAATATCTTAACCATTGACCGAATAGACGTAAACGGAAATTATGAACCAGATAACTGCCGTTTTATTACAAATGCTGAGCAGGCACAAAATAAAAGAAACTCTATACCAAAAGAAAACAAGTATTTAATATGTCCTGTTTGTGGAAAACAATTTGAACTAAAGCAAAGAAAAGGGCAAAAGACGTGCAGTCCAAGATGCGGTAAAATTCTTTATTACAAAGATCACCCAACTATTAAAGATTATACAAAAATATGCCCAATTTGTAACAAACCTTTTAATGCCAAGAGAGGTGGACATTTCAATGACGCTGTTTATTGTAGCAAGAGATGTAAGAATTTATCTGAATCTGCAATATGGGAATACAATGGAGAAAAGCATAGAGTTCTTGAATGGGCTGAAATTATAGGCATAAACGCACACTGTTTATATCATAGAAAAGAATTAGGATGGTCTATCGAAGAAATACTAACCACACCGTTAAGGGGCAGGAGAAATGCAAAAAGTAAATTATAAAAAAATATATGCAATGAAAAATGCGAGAGAAAAAATGATTGAATCAATATGCCCTTCGATACCAAATACAAGTGGCATATATGCTTTTTATAGGATAGACGAAGCAGGGATTCGACGCAGCTACGTGGGACAAGCGCTTAGACTTCGTGAGAGATGTGCGAGCCATTTAGCAGAATATGACCATATAGCATTAAGCCTTAAAAAGCATAAGTTTTACAGTGAAAGTAATCCTACTGGATGGAAACTTTCATATAGAACATGTAGAAAGGATGAACTTGACCAGAAAGAAATTGAAACAATCAAGGCTTTTGCAGATAAAGGCTTCCAGATGTACAACATTACAGCTGGTGGCCAGTTAGCTGGAAAGCAAGTAACAGGGCAATATAAACAGCCCAAGACATACAGACAGGGACTTCAGCAAGGCAAGAAAACACTTGCAAGAGAGCTAAAACACATCATTGATACTCACTTAAAAGTATCAATCAGACCAGAAAAAACAAATAACAAAGTATCTATTAAGGCGTTGGAAAAATTCAACGACTTACTCAATGAAGAAAACTATCACTGATTCTAACACACCAGTAGTTCTACTGGCTAAATTCAAAAGATAAAAAATAAAAATGAAAGGAGCTTGCCTTCAGCTGACGTAAGGGTGCACCGGGCTTCTTTTGAAAATGAAATTAAAGTGTGAAATATATCGTGATTCTATGCAGAACTATAAAAAATACGCAATTCCAAGAGCGCAACTCGTAATTGCTGATGTTCCATACAATGTAGGATGTAATTTCTACGGAAGTAATCCTATGTGGTACACGGGCGGAGACAACAAGAACGGCGAAAGTAAACTTGCTGGTAAAGCAGCATTCAATTCAGATTTCAATTTCAATCTGTATGAATACTTCCATTTTTGTTCAAAAATGTTGAAGAAAGAACCAAAAAAGGCAGGGGTAAGAGGAAGAAGTTCAGACGCACCATGTATGATAGTGTTTTGTTCATTTGAACAAATTCAAACTCTGATCAATGCAGCTGCGAAACATGGCTTTGTTCACTATATACCACTTGTGTTTATTAAAAACTACAGCCCACAGGTGCTTAAAGCAAATATGCGTGTGGTAGGTGCTACAGAATATGCACTTGTATTCTACAGAGATAAACTTCCAAAATTCAGAAATGGAGCGCAAACGGACGAAAACGGAAAGACTATTCGTGGAACTGGAAAGATGGTTTTTAACTGGTTCCAGTGGGAAAAAGACGGAAATGGCATTCCGAAAATTCATCCAGCGCAGAAACCAGTATCAGTTCTAAAACGACTGATTGAAATATTTACTGACCCTGGGGACGTAGTAATTGACCCTTGCTGTGGAAGTGGAAGCACATTGAGAGCCGCCATGGAACTTGGCAGAAGTGCATACGGATTTGAAATTGACAGAAATTTTTATAACAGAGCAAAAAGCGAAATGCTTGTTTTTGAAAAAGATAGTCAAATGAGCATAGGAGATTTTATATAAGGAGCGTGATTGAATGTCAGAAAACACAAACGAATGTGTAATTGAGTGGATTCCCGGAAGATATTATGTAGGGCTTACTTCTAAGAATGGGAGTACCTGGAAGAACAGATGCGAGGAATTAGAAATGGATTCTCTGATTGCCACAGAACATCCGGGAGTATCAAGAGCATACCGTTTGACGGAATACAGATACGAAAGGAAAAAATATGGGAAGCAAATTAAAGATGAAAGCACCAAAGAAAAATAGGGTGTTGGAATGCGATAATCAAATGTCACAGGCATTTGCCAGAGCCATGCAGAACTCACGTAAAGAGTTGGAAATCATGCAAGATCAAGCCTATAACGATGGATTCAATACTGGTGATGACTGGGCGAATACGATCAATTCCGTAACTATGATGCTGGCATTAAGAAAACTGCATGGATTTTCAACCAAAAGGCTTTTGGACGTAATTAATTGTGCAAATGAGTTTGTAGGACAAGCAAACCGTGGAGAAAGAAGTTTTATGAGCATGGTTGAAGAGTTGGAATCTGAAACAGATGTACGGATTCCAGATTTGAATAAAGAATTGGTCAGAAGATTTGGAGCGTAAATAAATGGTTTATTCCTTGATGAATTAGAACCAAATAGAGGAAATATTAACACAGAAATCATGGAGGACTGCACAATAGCGTGTCAGTTGCTTACATGGGGAAAGTGAGGATGGAAAATGACAGAACAGGAAAAGAAGGAACTGCTGGACGAGCTGGAAAAGCGCATGGACGAGAAATACAAAGGTTGCCTTACCAGAGAAGATGTCGCAACCACATTAAAGGCACCGAGGGAAAAGTGGTTTAGAGATGAGAATGGGAACAGAAGAAGTTCTCTGATGATGGATGCTTTTGATTCATCTATTATCTCGTGGCAAGTCTGGGAAACAATCAGAAAGTTGACTTGCGTTATATGTGGTAAGCAGTATGTCAGACAGCTTGCAAATGTAGAAAATGCAGATGAAATCGCAGAGAAACTTTGCCAGTTTGTTTATGACTTGAAGATGGATTTTAAGAAACAGGAGGACACAAAATGTTAATCAGAAGTCAGGATAAAACAGCGCTGGTAAAGTTTGAAAACATTGTAGTTAATCTAAAACTCCCAGATTCATTGAATGTTATATGTTGGAGTTTGCAGGATGCACAGAGAAGTGGAGGATATTTTATTTTAGGAAAATATTCCACCAGAGCAAAAGCCATGAAAGTACTGGATATGGTCCAGGAAGCATATGGAGATTCGGAATACACAAAATATGTAATTCCAGAAGTATGTAGGATATTAAGTATGAAGCCAAAAACGGAAGAAAACATAGCACATGCAGGAGAACTTGGAGAAATGCTCAAAAAAGGAATGACGTTCCAGATGCCAGAGGATAGCGAGGTGGAAGTATGAAGTACAGAAAGAAACCAGTTGTAATTGATGCACTTCAGTGGACTGGTACAAATAAGTGGGAAATATTTGATTTTCTGACAAATAATAATTGCCCGGAGGAGTATATAACATCTGATTTCCCGATTGTATCTGATAACTTCTATATCGACAAATGGAATGTTCCGGGTGGATTGGTTATTAAGACACTTGAGGGCGAACATCTGGCGAATATTGGTGACTATATCATCCGCGGTGTTCACGGTGAATTTTATCCGTGTAAGCCAGATATATTCAAAGAAACTTATGAGGAGGTGGAAGCATGAGCAGAGTACGAACCAGATTAGAACAATACAAAGCCGAGATAGAAAAGAGATTACAGTATAAGCATGGGCTTCCAGGGAGTGCGCTGGATATTGTGAATACTCTTCTGAATGATTTGGAACAGGACGAGAAAGAAAACGGTTGGATTCCGGTAAAATATCATCAGATATCAGAAAAAGAACGTGCGGAAGAATTCATTTCAAAAGACATACAATATATGCTTGACTGCAAAATGCCAGATGACGGACAAGAAATATTGGTTACTAACGGAGAAACAACATGGCAGGATACAAGCTTTATTGATTGTGACGGATATTATCTTGATAGCAATTATGATTGGATTGAGATTACGGCATGGCGACCGCTTCCAGAGCCATACAAGGAGGGATGAGGAATGCGGTTAATCGACACAGATAAATTAAAAAAAGATATACTGCTTCAAAATATCTTAGGAGAACCAATACAGAAGATTATAGACAGATATATACATATTGTGGACGAGCAGCCGACAGCTTTTGATGCGGATAAGGTTGTTGAGCAGTTGGAGAAGCTGGCGGATGAAGCAAATGACAAAATTCTGGAAGCTGGTGGACTACAGCCATACTACGATGGATATGAGGATGCCATGCGAACGGCGGTTGAAATTGTGAAAGGCGGTGGAGTTGAATGAGCAAATCAGTATTAGTAATAGATACGCCAGAAGATTGTGAATCATGTGTTTTACACGGTGGAATATTCCATTCTTTTTGTAAAATAAATTGTAGATATATCGAAGACTTAAGCTCAAAGCCAGATTGGTGCCCGCTTATGGACTTGCCGAAAAAAGACAATGGAGATTATCCGGCCAATACATCTGATGCTGGCTTTGCGGAGGGATGGAATCAGTGTATTGATGAGATTACAGGAGGTGGAGTAGATGATTGATCTAGCGAATAAATGTGTATTAGTCATAACGCATGAAGAGTATGAAAATATTCTGAAAGCAGCAAAGAAACAAGGATATAGATGGTACGGCGGAAAAGAAGCGTATCCATATCCCTTTGAAGAGCAGCAGATCCCGGATATATTAAAGTTCTATGGCAATAAAGAACTAACAAGAAATGCCGACCTTGCACCGGGGTATGAATTAGTAAAAGCATCAGACGTAATTGAATATGAGAAGGAGCTCAAAGATGCTATAAGACTTGTTAGAACATTTGTTAAAAACCCAGACAGAACATTGATTGATTCGCTTATTAAGTCCTTGAAGCTACTTGCAGATACTGTAGAAAGCCAGATGGAAGAGGTGAAGTAGATGGAGAGATTTCTAATTGATGATGGTATTAAACAGTCAAAGATAGTTGCAAATCGTTATAAATGGAGTATCGAGAATGCAGATATGGGTTCAGAAGATGCAAATGAGTTACATGCAGATATATGCAATCAATATGTAAAGGAGTATGAACAAATCGCAGAGTGGCTTGAAGAATTAAAGTCTTACAAAGATATTGGAACTTTAAAGGAATTAAAGGAACTCAAAGAAAACGGTGCATTTACTGGATTAGAGCTTGCTAAATTAGCAATAATGCAGAAAGAATTAAAGAAATATGAAGACTTAGAGGAACATGGGTTGCTTGTGAGATTGCCGTGTAAGGTTGGAGAAACGGTTTATAGAGTGAATGCCGGAGCCAAGCAACCGATTATTCCAATGACTGTTTCAGAAATTCATTTTCTCTGTTACAAAAATGAACGTGCTGTAAGGTTTGACGCAATAGGCAAAGAAGATATGGGAGAAAGTTGCTATCGTTTAGAAGATATTGGAAGAATAGTATTTCTCACCAACGAGGAAGCTAAGAAGAAGCTGGAGGAACTCAAAAATGAAATTTAAAGAATTTGTAAACTGGTGCAATGAAAGAGCCTGTGATGGATGCTGGGGAATGCTAGAAGCAATAGCGTGTATTAATTTAATAAATGAGATTATGAAAATCCAATTTTGGAAAAGAGAAAAAATCTGGAAAGAAAATTATGAGCAGCAGGTATTGGAAGAGATTATTAATCCGATAGAGAAGAAGTTGGAGGAGATGAGAGCTAATGATTAAAGTACTGAATACCATTAATACCAGACTGATTCCTATATCGGTTTTACAGGATGTAAAAAGTAGAATCTCTGATTGGCTTGCATCCGGCGGGAAAGAAACCGATCCTTACATTCAGCGGCAAATTGATTATCTGAAAGCTGTTGAAAAAGCAGCATTAGATGAGAAAAATATCGTATAAGTGGAATTGGAGGAGATAAAGAATGCATAGACATTTATGGACTAAATGCTATCATCACAGAAGAGGGCATATATACAAATGTGTTATTTGTGGAAAATTATGGGGATAAAAGGTGAAAAATGGACGTTAAAGAAGCAAAAAATATATTATCCGATATGAGAGACCAGCATTTATGTTTCTTGGGAAATTTAGAAATCAAAGATGAATGGCAGAAGAAATATCTAAAAGAAGCATGGGCGTGTGATTCCGGTGCAAAGGCTCTTGCCGGATTAATCACAGGGATAAAGATTGATAAAGGCATTATCGCAGATAGCATTCAGCACTATGGAAAAAATAATCAAAGCACAGTCTGTATGGAAGAATGCGCCGAGCTTATCCAAGCAATTAGCAAGGCAAAACGTGGAAAAATCAACCGTGATAACATGATAGAAGAAATTGCAGATGTGTTGATCTGTATCGAAATGTTAAAACAAATGTATATGATTTCCGATGAAAAAATTAATAAGTGGATTGAAAAGAAACAGGCGAGAGAAGTAGAAAGGATGGAGAAGAATGAATAAATGTTGCGCTAGTCAAGATGGGATATGTCGGAATGCCATTCTTTTTGGAACAATATGCGATGGTTACAAAGAAAGATGCAGATTAAGACCAACTTATAACATTATCGAACAAACAGTGAAGAATTACCAGAACAATTTAAGAAAAATATTTGGAGCGGAGGATTAATCATGAATAAGAAAGAAATCGCAGAGATCAAGAAACAGTTTACACCAGCAAATTGTTCTATTACACGCATTTGTGGTTGTTATGTGGATGCAGAAAAAAATAAGAAAACCAAAATTAAAGAAGCTTTCCTTTCCCTTCCAGAGGAAGAAATGTTTAAGTATTTTGACATTTTCAAGAAAACCATGTCTGGCAGACTTGGAAAGAACCTTATGAACTTTGATTTTCCATTAGCACAGGAAAAAGAGGGTGGAACACAGGAATTTCTTATGCGGATCAGAGCAAGTAAACTTAAAGATGATGAGCTTTTGGACGAGTTCTACGACAAAGTGATTGAAAATTACGATTATAACGAAAATTACTACATAGTTCTCATTCATGCAGTATATGACATTCCCGGAAAAGCTTCTGATGGAACCGAAATGCACGATGCATCAGAAGAAATTTATGAACACATTCTGTGCAGCATTTGCCCAGTGAATCTTTCAAAGGCTGGGCTTAGCTATGATGTAGCTGAAAATAACATCAAAGATCGTATTCGTGATTGGGTAGTCTCAAGACCAGAAACAGGATTCTTATTCCCTGTATTCAATGACAGAAGCACTGATATTCATGGAACTTTGTATTTCAACAAAAACACAAAGAATATTCATCCAGACTTCATCGAAAATGTTCTTGGCACACCAGTTCCACGTATACCAGGGAATGAGAACAATGTTTTTTCGGATTTCATCATGGATAATTTCAATGGAAACACAACATTCAATTTCACTGAAAGCCTAATTGAATCTTTGCAGGAAGTAAGAGAACAGAAGAAAGACAGCCCAGAGATGATAACTGTATCATGTGACGAAATGGAACAGATTTTTGGATATTGCGGAGTTCCAGACGAGAAGTTGTTGGATTTCAAAGAAAACTGGGAAATGTATTTCAGCAATGAGCCTGTTGCCCTTGACAATATCCATAATTCAAAAACCGCAAAAATTGTAACACCAGATACAACAATCTGCATCCAGACAGATAAAATTGCTCTGATTGAACTGAAAGAAATAAATGGTGTTCCATCCCTTGTAATTCCGGTAAATGGAGAACTGAAAATCAATGGAATTGAAGTTGAATTAAGATAAACACTTTTGAAAAAGCCAGGAATTGGAGAAAGGAATTTCAAAATTGGCAAGCGATGTAAAATGGATAAAAATATGTTCAGACATTTTTGATGATGAAAAAATAATGCTAATTGAAAATTTGCCAAGTGCGGATAGCATTATCGTAATCTGGTTTAAATTGTTGTGCTTAGCCGGAAAAAATAACAACAGCGGTGTTTTTATCCTAAACGATAAGATTGCATATACTGATGAAATGTTAGCGACAGTATTCAGGAGAGATATTAACACAGTTCGATTAGCGTTAAAAACATTTGAGAACTACGGAATGATCGAAATTGTTTCCGGTGTTTATACAATTCCGAACTGGGGAAAATATCAAAATCTCGATAAAATTGAGCAAAAAAGCCAATATATGCGAAACTATATGCAAGAATATCGAAAAAAGCAGAAAGACAAAATAGAGTGTAAAACTAACAGTAAACTTTACGGTAAAGTTAACAGTAAAACTAACGTTAGCTCAGCAGAAGTATATAATAAAGAACTAGATAATAAAGAAAAAGAAATAGAAGAAGAGAATGATTTAATAGTATCTAAAGATACTATTCGTCAGACTGACGTCCAACGAATCATTGATGAATGGAATACTCTGGAAGAATTTGGTATTAACCCTGTAAAAAGAATGACATCAAAACGAGAACAAGCAGTGAAAGCCAGAATCCGTCAGAACCATATGGGCGATATATTAGAAGCCATTGAAAACATTCGCCATAGCAGCTTCTTACAAGGGCAGAACAAAGAAGGCTGGATGATAACTTTCGATTGGTTCTTAAAGCCCGGTAACTTTGCAAAGGTATTTGAAGGGAACTATCTTGATAAATCCGGCAACAAGCCTCAAAGCTACATGGAGAAAATCCAAAACAGGGTAAGCGAGGTGGACAATTGGGTATGACAAGGGAAGAATGGGCGGTGCTGGTAAAAGCAATGAAAGCTGTGTACACTTCTCCATCGTTTCTTCCAGATCAGAATGCTTTTGATACTTGGTACGGATTACTGAAAGACCTAGATTACAAGCTTTTAAGTTTTGGTTTGAAGAAATATATGCAAACTGAATGGAAAGAACCTACAATAGCTGCATTACGGCAATGCGCGCAGAGCCTTATCTCACAAAAAGAAGAGCTGAACGAAACAGAAGCATGGGAAAAGGTATGCAAAGCTATTCAGAATTCTACATATAATGCAGAAACAGAGTTTGATAAGCTTCCAAAAATCATTCAGAAAGCAGTATCAAGCCCGGCGCAGCTTAGAGAATGGGCGGTATCTGAAAATGTGGATGGTACATGGTGGAGTGTAGTTCAGTCTAATTTCCAAAGGACTTACCGGGCAGAAGTACAGAGAGAACAAGAACGAAGAAAACTAAGCCCAGACCTTTTAAAAATTATAGATTCTGCCAGATTGGGAGGTGTGGAAAAATGCCAGATAGAAAACCATGGAGAGAATTAAAAGGGGCTGAAATAGCAAATTTAAAGCGTAGACAATGTTCGAAATGTGACTATTACAGCAGAACTGAAAATGCATGGAGCGCAAGTGCAACTTGTGATTATATCTTAATTGAAGAGCATAGCAGAGGATGTGATCCGAGGGATTGTGTTAAAACTGGTATCTTCAAGAAGAAATCGAGAGGAAAATCAAGAGTAAAGCGAGTGATTCTATGAGAAAGATAAGCGAAATGTATAAGCGATCTTGTGGTACAGCTTATCAGCATATCTGTTCCGATTGCATATTCTTCCGTGGTGGTAAGCATCCGAAGTGCTTGCTATATGAGCTGGAAATTGCTTGGAACCCAGATTATATAGCTTGCAAATTTTACAATCTGGAAGAATCTCAAATTGACGGACAGGTCAATATCTTTGATTTGTTGTAAAACGTGATAATTATTTTAAATAAAACGGCTAAAATTAATTTTTATGATATTAGTGAATATTGTTATGACTAAATCAAAATAAGCGCTTAAAATTAAAAATAGGCTGTCAATAGAAAGGAGGAACAGGAACCGCTGGCCAGCAAAGGATATCCCGGTTCCTCCTATTTTTATGAATAATGAAGACTTGAAATATGCTATTGAGAATGGTATCATCAGTTTATCTCACATACAAGAAGAAATAGAGATGAACAAAAGAAGAGACATATTAAAACAATACGAAGCTAACATATGGGAAGCTTCAGATGGGTATTGGAAAATACGTATCTATGACGATGAAACTAAGAAAAAAAGATTAATCAAGAGAAGAAACAAAGAAGATCTGGAAGACGAAATCATTAAAATCTACAAGCAGAAAATAGAAAATCCCGAGATAAATGAAATATTTAGCGAATGGATTGAACACAGATTTGGTCTTGGAAAAATTTCAAGTGCTACAAAATTAAGATACAAACAGCTTTATGATCGGCATTTCGGTGAATTTGGATTAACGAAAATAAGAGCCGTTGAGCCAGAAGATTTTAGCATTTTTTTGGAAGAGCAAGTCAGCGAATATAATTTAACAGCAAAGGGATTTTCAAATTTGAAAACTATTTCAAGAGGAATGCTTAAATGGGCGAAAAGGAAAAAGTTTATAAACTGGAATGTTGAGGAACTTTTTGACGACCTAGATATAAGTGACCGAGATTTTAGCAAAAAAATCAAAGAAGACTCAGAAGAAGTTTTCGATGATAATGAGCTTGGGAAAATGGTTGAATATCTGAAAGATAATTTGGACATGGTTAATCTTGGGATTCTTCTTATGTTTGTTACAGGAATAAGGCTAGGAGAGTTAAGCACTTTAAAGTGGGAAGATTGGGTTTACAATAGTGACGCAAAAATCCCTAGTGTTTTAAAGATACGACGAACAGAGACCCGATACAAGGTTGAAAACAAGTATGTTTTTGGAGTAAAAGACTTTCCGAAGTCAGAAGCAGGCGTAAGAAATATTGTTATACCTAGTGGTTGTGTCTGGATTCTCAAAAAATTAAAGTGTATGTCACCGTTTAATGAATACATTTTCTACAGAAATGGTCATAGAATAAATGGTTACATATTTCGGGAGAGACTTTACGCAGCTTGTGAAAAAACTGGATGTGTAAGAAAGTCACCACATAAAATCAGAAAAACGTACTGTTCGATTCTTCTCGATCACAGCATTGACAATCAGATGGTAATATCCCAGATGGGACATGCAGATATTAAATGCTCCGAAAATTTTTATCATCGAGATAGAAAAACGCTTGCAAAAAAACAGGAAATCATGGATAATATCCAGGAATTTTCGATGATATCAGAAACAAAATCAGTGTAAGTGTGTGCAGAGGGAACAAGAAGGGAACCAGAGGGAACACCTGAAAAAGTCTTGAAACCCTTGATTTTGCTAGGAAAAAGGCAAATTATAAACGGGTTCAATTCCCGCCAGGTCCACTAAATTTTCCTGATTTTATGCGGGTTTCCGGGATTCGGGGATCCGCGAGGGAACACCTTAGGGAACACAAACAAACATTCGATAAAAAATACATGGAGGAAACTTGTATGTGAGATCGCAGGAATGCGGTCATTTTTTTGCCTTTTTTCGGAAATTGTGTTATGTTCAAGGAAATGGAGGGCGAAATATGCAGATACACACAGCCTATGATGTAATGAAGGAGTTTCTAATAACTGATGCAGACCTTGATGGTAAGTACGAAATCCCGAAAATTCCAAAGACTTTTATTCATCCAGGGAAAGATACTGTAGACTTTTCGGAGAGCTTCAGCAGAAAGATCAAGAATCACAAGGAACTGGATGTAAATTTCTATGTGGACGATGTACAGTTTCAAAGATTATGGAATCAGCCGGACAAGTATATGGAGCATTTAAAATGTTTTCATGCAGTCATTATGCCAGATTTCAGCATATCAATTGGCAAGAATGGAATGCCGCTAGTAATGTGCCTATGGAATAAATACCGCAATCATGCATTGGCTCACTACATGATCTTGAATGATATTCCAGTAATTCCGAACGTAAACATATTACCAGAATACTGTTGGGATTGGTGTTTTGATGGACTGCCGGAGGGAAGCACAGTTGCCTGTTGCACCAATGGAAGAGTAAAGAGCAAGGCAGCACGGTTGGAATTTTGCGTTGGTTTCAAGGAGATGGAACGGAGATTGAAGCCACTGAGAGTTATCATTGTTGGAAGAATCCCGGAAGAATTGGAAACAGACACAGAGATTATAAACTTTGAAACCAGGAATCAGAAGATTAACAAGGAGGGCGTGAATGGGAACAACGACGGATAATTACCAGAGAAAGAAGAAACTTTCCAAGTCCCAAATGAAGAGGGCGGAACGATTAGAGAAATCATCCCACAGAAGATATGGAACACGGAAGAAAGAAGGATTAAATAAATTGTGAATTTTGAATCAATCAGAACTTTACGCTATAGAAATATTTGTGCAAAATTAAAATTTAAGTAGTAGCTAGAAAATGCGAGAATTTTTCCGGTTGCCACTTTTTTTCTGGATTTCCTTGATTTTTGGCTGACAAAATAATGTTGGAATTTAAGAAACATCCACAAGTTAGTTACAACTATTGAAACCTTGAACAGATGCGGTTATTTATTACCACAAAACAACCAGGGACAGCACCGGGAGCCGATACCACGCCGAACCGATGAAGCCGGGACGCTGCCGGGAACGATTGAACACCAGCAAAGCCGACCGTCAGCCGTAGCCCTGGCAGACCAGAACCAACCGGCAACAGATAATAGACCATAGCAACAAGTAACATATAACATGGCGTTAAAATACAATAATACTCTTGCAAAATAAGCCTTAAATGACTTGTAACGTATTTAGCCTATACTTTATTGACTACGATTATAAAACGTCTTAAAAAGACAAATGCGGCGTTGTACAAGCATATCACAATATAGTTGTATAGTCCTAATTGATATATAACCCGGACAGCTTCAGCAGATCACCGGGAAGCCTGGACAAGCTACGCACATAAGCGGACATAATACGCCCATTTACACGGTACGCAAATAAAGCATAGCTGCATATAGCTATACAAGACTATTATATACCCATAGCCACAGACAGTCAATAAACCATGCAAGACAATAAAAAGCGTTTTAAGGCTTATAAGTGGCTCAAAATGCAAATGCTGCATAAATCCCAATTAACAGCATTAAAAGCCATTTACGTATAAAAAAGCGCATTAATTGATTGACTTATGGTATTAACTTTGCAAGGTGCATCTGGCAGAATGCCAAAAACCGCTTGCACGCCGTGAACGTGCCGCCAGGCTGGATACCGGGAAGCGGTGAAAACTATTTGAAAATAAGGTTTTTTAACTTTTCAGCCGTAAAACTATCAAGAATATCATAAATATATGTTTTCAATAAAATTGTGTGTTCACTTAAAAAATAATCTGTAAAATTTTCGAGATCGTCACAGAATTGCTTTTGATTAATGGAATAAAATTCATCAATTAATTTGTTTTCAAGTTCTTGTGAAAATTCATCGTACAAAGAAATATTGTACTTTCCAGCAAATTGGATATATTCACTTTCACCAGTAAATAAAAAGTGCAAGATTTCTGTTTCCGGGCCTTTTTCGCAAATATCATTAATGTATTGATACAGGCTTTTATTTTCTAAAGCTTTGTTATTATCATCAAATACTTTATAATTATCAAAAAAATGCTTAATAGTTTCATTTACAACGCTTTCCCATTTTTCCATTTTTAACATTATCATATGTATTACCCCCATTTTATGTTATTATATCATACGCTAAGCCAAAAATAAACAGTACAAAAACTTGCCAGGAATCTTAAGCCCCTTATTATTTTAAAGTCATTTTTGTAACGCTCGGAAGACTGCGGAAAAATTCCCGGCGGTCGTAATCATCATTAATTTTAAATTGTTTGTCACTTGTGGGGATGATCTCGCCGCCGATAAGCTCCATACAGGAGAGTTGCAAACAGTTCTCTTTTTTTGTTGATCTGTGCAGCGCATATCGCATCACAGACTTTTTACCATCCCGACGCTTTACCGGGGACATATCCCAATAAGCTAATTTAATAACGCCACCAGCAACAGCCTTGAAGATTTCCATTGCTTCCTTTTCAGCTTTTCTGTTGATTGTATCAACTGTGGAGAAATCGCCGCTTTTTATGGCGGCGATTGTCTGTGCTTGCGTGGCTTTCTTGATTGTTACCATTTTAAAGCCCTCCATAAGTTTTATTTGTTTTGTAACATTTATTCCAAAATTCAACGACGTTTTCCGCTCCTTTTTTTGTGCTGCAAATATTTGCGGAAGTAATACCGGGGACTTGCAAGGAAAACAATAAATTGTCAGAGCTTGAAACCCGAAGAACAGAAGCAAAGTTTTTATTGTTTGTGCGTGTTGAAATTGCTATGTAATGATATTTCATGTTTAAGCCTCCATTTCTTTGTGTGCTTCGTCAAAATCTTCTTCGAGATCGTCCAGTACTTCAGAAATTGCGAGCCCTAATAAGTAACAACGGATTGTTACGTCTGCCCATTCTGCGCCCTTTTCAATAACATTTATGTTATTCTGTCCGAACTCGTCAAGAGCTTCTTCGAGCAGATCCCAGTTGTGCGCTATGCTTTCTTCTGCCTTGTAAGCATTGCAATAGTAAGAGCCGCTTGCATTGCCTGTTACGCTGTCTTCTATCCAAAGCTCATCATTTAATTTTTCTTTCAGTTCTTCCAGGCTGTCAAAGTCTGTGAAATTAATTTCATTATCAATATAATTTTTAATGTCTTCTTTTACTGCTTCCAGATAATTGTATTTTGTCATTGTTTTTTACCTTTACCCCTGTTATAATGGGGTTGCCTTTCTTTTTAGTTTGGTGCCCGGGATTAGTTGGAAGCTTGCCCGGGCTTTTTTATTTTCTGGGAACTAGAGTTTTTCAATTAATCAGTCCGTTTCCCTTATGTCCTCATTGTGTTGAGTGGTTCGGGTGGTTCCGGTTGTTTGTCTCTTGTGTTCCTTTGTTGATATTATAATACCACTAATAATAGTGTATGTCAACACTAAATTTAGTGGTTTTTTAAAATATTTTATATTGCTTTTTGGTGCTAATCCTATTATAATAATGATATAATTATTTGGGAGGTCACAAGATGTTTAAATATAAAATAGATGTTATGAAATCATTATCAGATCACGGCTTTACATCTTCCAGAATGAGAAAAGAAAAGATTCTGAGTGAGGCAACAATGCAGAATTTAAGAAAAGGCAAAGGAATAACAACAGACACATTAAACACAATATGTATTATATTAAGATGTCAGCCGTCAGATGTTCTGGAGATAGTACCAACAGACGAAGAAAAAATAAAATACTTTTAACACTAAATACAGTGTTGTTTATAGCAAAAATAAAGCCCTAGGAAATTAATCCAGGGGCTTTTAATATGCTTATTTGTGGCGGCTATGGACAGAGTACAGACCGCCGCCGAGCCTGTTAATATTTTAATAACACAGTTTTTCACAAATTGTCAAGAAAAATATTTTCAAAATACCGCTTGACATTCAAAAGAAATTTATTTAAGCTGTTAAATAACGACGGTCGCGGGAACTCAGGAAGGGCAGGGCTGACAGTATAGAAAAACCGTTAATTTAATAATTTGCCTAATAAGCCAGATCACGCCGGGAAAGCTCCTGGAAGGTCTGGCTTTTGCTATTTAAAACTGCTAAAATAAGCCGCCCTATATAATATATATTATAATATAATACCTGCCCTTCCTAGATTCCTAAGACCAGAGTTTATTAAAAGATATGCTATACAGTACCGTATAATAATATATATAATATAAATATAAATAAAGATTATAATATAATACCCCAATTATTATTTATTAATTAGTGACAAAATAGATGGTTTTATTTTATGCAAAATTAAATTTGACAAGATATTAAAAACTGTGTTAAGGTATCAGCAACAAAGAAAACAGAATATTTTATTTAAGTTTTAAGTTTTAGAGAATGTACCCGAACACCCGGAAATTTTCCGGGAATAAGCTTTACCTGGTGACATTCTCTTTTTTTATTTACAAATTAACGTGTTAAAGTGAGGTGAGACATGATGAGATCAACAGAGGATATTCTAGAAAATTTTGAGGAAGAAACAGAAAGTTATTTATTGGCTTTTTGCAATAGATACAAGATTGATGATTTATCAAAAACGCCGCAGAACACTTTTGAAGCTGCCATGTCTTACGCTGGAGATCACATATTTTTAAAGCCAGATAATGTGACTTTAAAATATAACAGAAAAACTATTATAGATTCTGATAATGCACCACTTATTGATTATATTTTAGACAGATACGAACAAATTTGTAAAACATATAACAAAGAGGTTAATATACAAGGTTTTAGTAGATATATAAAAATAAGTGAACAGACTATGTATAATTGGTTAAATGGTGATTATAAATCAAAGATATATATAGATATAGACGGTAATGTAATAAAAGATATACAGGAATGGAAGTTAAACAATAGGGGTGAATACAGGGAGATTGCAAGCACTGCACACCTTGACTTAGTGAAAAAAATTAGATTAATGGATGAACATTCTCTATCTAACATCGGAATTAGTGACAGGAATAATACAGGCGTTGCAATGAAGCTTAACACCCAATATGGATGGAATGCTCCAAACGGAAGAAGCGCAGACGAGAACAGCGGAAAGCCAAGGCGAACCGCCGCCGAGATCGCGGAGAAACACAAAGCGGTGCTGGAACTTCCAGAGATGGAAAAGCCGGAGCTTTAAAGTCTGGAAGAGTACAGAATCGGTAAAAATGTACATGATGGACGGACAAAAGGCAGTAAACGCATGGAATCATACAATATGCACAATAATGACGATTATATTTGTGCATTATGTATAGAAAAATAAATAGATCTATAAGACAAATCTGTGTTTGTCGTATAGATAAAATATTAAAGACATTGACATTCCCTTGACCACTGCCGAAGGCATCCGATAGACAGCGACCAGGCAAGGGCAGCGGGTCCCATGGGGCGGCGGGCTGACTTGCCAGCGTCCGCACTGGATGACCGGGGAGGGGGTATATATAAAACCCTAGTCAGCGGTAGTCACCACCAAAACCTCCCGAAAAAACAAAAAAGCTCTCCTTAACATGGCAGGGATAGTGATTGCAACACGAAAGCAGTAAGCCTTAACTGTTTCTCTGCCAACACTAAATAAGGCAGTACCAAGAAAGGCAGGTATAAAACATGAAGATAGGATACGCAAGAGAATCTGGATTATGGTTCCCGTTGGAAGCAAAGAAAAAGATACTTTTGAACGAAGAAATTGACTCGTTTATTTTCGATTTGGCAGATGAAAATAATAATTTTAGACTTCTTTGTGAAAACATGAAAAAGGGTGATTCATTAATTATTTGCGGAGTTGATGATATTGGAAATACCAAGAATGAAATCGAAGAAATATGGAGACGGCTTTGTGATTTGGATATTGAAATCTATGTACTCACAGCTCCGACGTTGTTTTACAGTGAAAGCATGACACTAGAACAATCGTTTATAAGAGATGTGACACGTAGCGTACTTGCTTCTCAGGTCGAAATTGCTAATCAGAAATTAAAAGCAATAAACGATTTGTGATAACTGATAACATTCGCAGAAAGGTAGGCACAAGATGGAAAAAATAGTAAGCAATGACGGATACCTTCGGTCAAGGTTGATGGATGTAACACAACAGCTTTTGAATATTTGTAACGAAACCGGAAATTCAAATATTCAACTCATGACATCATCTTGGGAGAATGGGAAAGGTATTACGCTTCTGGCTAAAGCCGATGAGAAACCGATTCTTTCCGTAAAGATGGATACTGCCTATGAAAAAGCATAACCCGCAATCCGAATCCATCCGCATCCGATTTTCCGAAAAACAGAAAAAAAGGCTCCTGGAAGAGAAGAACCGAACAGACAGGAGCGTATCGGATATTGTAAGACAGGCGGTTGATGAATATTTCTGGAGGAAAAGACGTGCTTAAATTTTTCTTAAAAAATAAAAAAAGGTGTTTCGGAAACAAACCAAGCATATGAAAATGTTGGACAGGAATCCCCGGCAATTCGGAAACTGGTGAAGCCAATTCACGCAAAAGCAATATTAGCTGATGGCAGATTGTATGATACTCAAACCGCCACATATGTTTGTGAATATGGGAATCTTTCTTTGTTTGTTACAAAGAACGGTAGATGGTTTGGCGCAAAATCAAAATCTGAATTAACTGGTTATAGTGTTGATGAAAACGGAGACAGAACCGCCGAGTACAGAGTGATGTATTATGACTTGGAATGTATTGATAAAATTTTTGTGATGCAGCATCTGTGGTATTGCAGCCATAAGCTTTACAAGAAATATTTCGGGGAGGCGGAAGAGGGATGAATTGTTTTTTATACATCATTGGGAATGATGTTCGTAAATGTGAAAAAGAAGAAGATATTCCAAGAGAAGCTATTAGAACACTTAAAGTACAAAACGGAGAAATATTTTCAAAGGAAAACGGAGAATGGAAAAAGTTATCCATGCTATACGTACCAATAAGTGATAATAAGGATAGTTTTCCAGAATCTCCCATTGATACAGCGTCCATGATTATCAATGCCACAGTAACTTGCGAACTACCAAATGAAGGTATTCCACTTTCCCCACTATTGAAACAAAAAACATGGGAAATTCCAAAATACAACATTCTACAGTTGGAAGAGATTGCGAAACACCTTCTTCTCTACTGTGAAACTAAAAGAAAGGGGTACGAAGATGCCGATAGTGAAGATCACAAACCCCAACCCCTATGATTGGCGTGGAACAAAATGTTTTATTGATGGAAATAAAGTTCCGAATGTACGCTCAGTTGATTTCCACACCGCAGTAGATGAAATTCCAGTATTTGAGTTTGAAATGATGGCTGTTCCAGACATTGAAATGGAGTGCCTAGCACAAATTAGTGTCACTTCTCAATCAATTACTGATGCAATTTGTGTTTTAAGGCACGAATTACTACAACATGGAGAGATTTACAATGGTTTCAAATCAAGCCTAAAATCGGCTTTAGAATCCTACAATTACTGTGGAATGCCATTTGAGCCAGAGGAAGAGATTGCAGAAAAAATTCTGGACTTCTTAATCGGGGAGGAAAAAGACAATGAATGCACTTAATGTAATTGGAACAGCTGTAAATCTTGCATTTTTTGTTCTGGTTCTAGCTGGCACTTTAGCAATACTGAACGAAGAAGGAAAGACAAGCGTAATACAGATTTTATTCTGTATTTGTTTAGAAATATGTTTTGCACTGAATATTTTCTTAATTTGCACGAGGTGACAAATGTATTTACCGATTCCAATTGGAATTATCCCGATCGAGTTAATCGAAAGGGTTAAATTCATAAAAGCGCAGCTTCGACTTAATCCATGTAGGCTCGGGAAAGCCTATGAAAGTGATAAGTCGAGGCATCCAGAGTAGCGGAAACTCTTATTTTATATACTTGTTTAGCTTAATATCACGACTTCCCCGGTTTTAATGGTGCGCCGGGGTTGATGGGCTATCGCCAAACGGTTAAGGCACAGCACTTTGACTGCTGCATTTGCTGGTTCGAATCCAGTTAGCCCAGTTTGCGGTTTCGCTAATGCCGCAAGTTCATTTTATAACACTCTTTTCTGAAATCTAAAAGTGTTTCAGAAAACCTTTGTTGCGGTTGGTGGTCAAGAACTGCAACAGTGCCAGAAATAAATCTATGGCGGGCTTATTTCTGGTATCTCAGGAAGCTTAGTTCAGCGGTAAGAGCAACGGCCTCATAAGCCGTAAGTCCTGGGTTCGAATCCCAGAGCTTCCATTTCTTCTAAATGCCATTCATCCGTAATATGGGTGGAAAAAACTTCCAGTTGAGCGTGTGGATTAGATAAATTTAGGTGCGATACGGCGTAGCCTAAATGGATCTGATTTCCCGGCTGGTATATCTCGGAGTTAAAAATATTAACGCAGCGCACGTTAATAAAAGGAGTTTTCAAGAGATGCCGTTCTAAGACGCATAAAAATATCCAGTGAATCTACAGCACTAAAACTTGCAGATAGTGGAAAGCATAACACGATAAACCTATTGCTAACCCGGTTCTTCCGGGTTCTGGGAGAATATACCGTAGTGGTAGCGGGACTGGCTGTAAACCAGTTGCTTAACGGCTCGGGTGGTTCGACTCCATCTTCTCCCATTAATAAAATTTAGGAGGGAATATGACAGGTAGCGAATATCAGAAATTAGCAATGAGAAAAAATGATGGTAAATGTAGCGAAAGGCTTTACAAGAAACTGTTCACTAGGAAAGCTGAGGATTTTCATATAACAAAAGACTTAAATGATATGGGTAGCGTTCTGAATGGTTGCTTAGGTTTAGCCGGAGAAACAGGAGAAGTTCTGGACATGGTTAAGAAATGGGTATTCCATGAAAAAGAACTGGACAAAGAACATTTAAAGAAAGAAATCGGAGATGTAATGTGGTATGTGGCTATGTTATGTGAGAGCTTCGGATTTGATCTTGATGAGATCTTGCAGATGAACATAGATAAGCTCATGGCAAGATACCCAGAAGGATTTGATACCGATAAAGCGAATAACAGAAAACCAGAAGATGTTTAGTTTAAATGTGAAAATTAACTCAGTTTCTAAACTGTCCGTGACAGGCGGTGATATGAAACATAGCTCAGTGGTAGAGCAATGATACTCAATATCATGTGACACAGGTTCGATTCCTGTTGTTTCTATCTGGCAAATTGCCATTGCCAGAAGTTGCATTTTCCCCCTAAAGTTCCAGTGTTTCTCGTTGGGAGATTCATGCCGTTCAAGTCGGCACACTGGATTTTTTTAACAAGAGGTGTTTATGGAAGAAAAATGTTGCAAGAATTGTAGAAAACATGATAACTTCACATGTGTTTGCTTCAATGGTGATAGTGAGCATTGTGCAGACTTTACGGGATCAGAGTTTTGTTGCGAGTTTTGGTAGGGAAAAGAAGATGGAAAACAAGATGGAAAACAAGGAGGCATAGTACCGATGAGCGAACTTTCTGAACTTATAAATAGAGGTGGTTTAATCGATGATTTTAAGATAGAAAAATCCAAAGATGAACCACCTACACAACCAATAAAGTTAGCTGATTGGCTGATTGACAGAGGATTGAAAGATGGGATTCGTCTGTATGGGAAAAATGATCTTAGAAAAATTGCAAATTACTTATTGATTTACTGTGGTGATGAAAATGATTGAAGTATGCGGTAAAGAAATAAAAGACGAATGTTCAAACTGCGGAAATATTCTTGAATGTGAGTTATTCCGACAGGGACATGGAATAAAACAGGAACGCGAGAATGTAGCAAAGATGATTGAATGCCAAATGAAGCATAGGGAGGAAAGAGAGAAATGATTAAAAAACTTTCTAATTTTTGGCTCAAAAGAAAAACGGACAATCTTACAAAAATTCCTTTATTCATTATGATGTTCAATTGGAGAAAGTTTCAGAAAGATGGGAAAGATGGAAGCTGCTTGTTATATGCGCTTCACCCAGATATTGCAAAGGATGTATTTTTGAGAGAAAAGTTGCAAGAGTGCGTAGATTATATCCGTGACAACTACGATATGGAAACATTTACTAAGATTTGAGGAGAATGCCATGAGAATTGAAGATTTAAAGAATTTGACTGTAGATCAGCTAAAAAATGAAGTTGTTCGGTTATCTGATGAATGCGAGAAGAAACAGCATGAAATTCTTGATTTAAAAGAGAAGTTAGATATAGCAACAAAAAAGATGTGGTGCGATGAGCTAATTAGCAGAATGCCTATTGAAGAAAAATCCAAACCCACTACTAAATGGTATGATGAACGACACCAGTCCGACTGTATCACAATCAATCAGCTTTATACAACAATAGATGTTATAGTTGACCGATACGCTAATTTAAGGAAAAACAAAGGAATGTGCTGATATGGGCGAGAAAGACGAATTAAAGCATTTCTTTACATGTAATGGTGAAGTGATTGAAGAAATAGCAGGGATTTCAATTTCGGATGGTACTGTTATCGAAGGCGGTATTCTTCACAGAAATGAGGACGGCACACTTTGTAGCATAGGCAAGCCAGTAAGTATTGAACTTGAATGTAAATTAAGTGATGAACTATTTTGGACACTAGTTGCCCCAAATCGAATAAACCAGAACAATTTCCGTAAAATACATGGGATTCCGAAGCGGAGGAAAATTAATGGATCAAGAAAAAATAAGCATTGAAGAAGCCATGAAAATTGGTTTTGGGAAAATACCAAATAACTGCTTAAAAATGAATAAAAAGCCAAAATTTAGACAAATTGCTGGAAGAAAAGGGAAACGGAAATTTGATAATGTTTTTAAATCTGTTGTTCGGCGAATGATAAAAAGGGCAGCAAAAGAGGGAAGACCAATAAAGCATAAAAGAAATAGAAAGGTAAATAAATGAGTATTAAGTCAGCATTGGAATCCGAAGGGATAGATTTTTCTGAATACATGAACCCACCAGAACCGTGGAATGGGCAGGCATTGATACGGAATATTAATGGAGCGAAATACGCTTGTTGTCCTTTTTGCCAAAAGAAAGCACTTCTGATTAGCCCAAACACGAAGATTCAGCATCTTAAATTGAAATGCAAGGGCAGTAATTGCAAGAAAGAATTTGAGGTGAATGTATGATATGGAACGAAGAAATATCCTTTGATGGATTCCAAAAGAAGATTGATGAGTGGTACAAGGATAAAGACTTTGAACTGTGCGACCCACCTGTCAGTGCTCAGTTTGCTTTAGACTTGATCTTCAAGACATTAGTAGATGATAGAGAAGATTATCCATATCTCACAACTATGTCAGAAAACGTAGAACAGACAAATAGCATTATGCTCGATTTAATTCTTCGTAAATACAGTCGCAAATACAGAAAATACTTGAAATCAAAAAGAAAGATGGTGAGCAAATGAAAAAGATACCAACATTATTTGAGCGAGAATTCAAAGACCACAAGGTTGTAAAGGTTCTTCCAAAAGTGCATCCAGGTATGGAATGGGTACTTGAAGGAGAAGGAATTGCAACAGTTAAATATGATGGTTCTTGCTGTGCAGTAATTGACGGAAAATATTATAAACGATACGACTGTAAGAAAGGTAAAATACCACCAGAGGGATTTATTCCTTGTTGTGAACCAGATTCCATTACAGGTCATTGGCCGGGATGGGTAAAGATTGATGAGAATAATCCGGCTGATAAGTGGTTTATTACGGCATATGAAATGACGGTAATGCTTGAAAACTATGGGATGAAATTATCAGATGGCACATATGAAGCAGTTGGTAGATGCTTTCAAAATAATCCATACAATTTCACATCCAATAAATTAATCAAGCATGGCAAAGAAATCGTTGAAGTCGAACGAACATTTGATGGAATCAAGAAATATCTTTCCGAACACAAGATAGAGGGATTAGTTTTCTGGAAGGACGGAAGTCCACAATGCAAAATCAAACGTTCAGATTTTGGCTTTGAATGGCCAGTCAAGAAAGCGTGACCAAATGAACAAAATCAGAAAAATATTTTGGATAATTGCGAATTTCATAATATTCAAATGGGTAGCAGATTATTTGATAGCCACAATTCAAATGATGATTGAAAATCATTGGGGATTTTCTGCAGTACCATTACTGTTTATGGCAGTATTCGCAGAGTGGAAAGTAATTGAAAATATTTTTACGGAATTAAAAAGGTGATTTTATCAAGAAAGTATATGTATGACAAAACAAGAAGCGGTAGTAGTTGAAACCTACACAGGAATTTGTATGCTTACAGGGGATGACTGAAGACTTGCATACGAATACGCAGAAAAACTTTTAGGTCATCCGATATATACACATGAATTCCCGAAGTATGCTGATAAGTTGAAAGAACTTAGCAAGCCAGATTTTATTGAAATTTGTAGAAAGTTAGGTGATTGAATGAATCCAGTATTTATATTTCTAGTGATATGTGGAGCGGCAGTAGTATGGTTTCTGCTTTACAAATTATTTCAACCACTAGGTAAATTATTGAACCACATTGGCAGAAATGCTATTGATGAGTTAAATAAAGATGAAAGTCAAAAAAAGGAGGATAATAAATGAAAAAAGGACTTTTAGGCGGAATTGGATTAGCTGTTGTTATTGTAGCAGGACTTATCTGTATTGCAAAATGCACAGTAAGAGTTCCAGCAGGATATATCGCAGTTGAGTATAAAATGAATGGTGGTATTTCAAAAAATGTACTTACACAGGGATGGCATGTGATTTCACCAACAGTAAAAACTTCACTGTATTCCGTTGGAATCGAGCAGTCTTATCTTACATCTGAGGATAAGGGCGATTCTCCAAAAGATGAAAGTTTCAAGACACCAACGGCAGATGGAAAATCGCTTCAAGTCGACCTTGAATTTTCTTATAAATTCGATCAGAGCAGAGTAACTGATGTATTTACTCAGTTCAAAGGACAATCCGGTGAATCCGTGAAGAATACCTTTATTAAACCAAAGATGAAAGCATGGACGCAGGAAGTAACTGCGAAGTATCCAGTAACAGATGTTTTTGGTGATAAACGCCAGGAACTGAATGAAGCACTTGACGAATATCTTAAGCAGAAGTTTGAGCCATACGGAATTATTATTGATACAGTAAACTTTACTTCCATTTCCACTGATGATGAAACACAGGCTGCAATCCAAAAGAAGGTAAATGCACAGCAAGAATTAGAACTTGCTAACATTGAAGCTAAAACAGCCAAAGTACAAGCTGATAAAGATAAAGAAGTTGCACTGATTGCTGCTGAACAGGAAAAGGAGAAAGCATCTATCCAAGCGGAACAGGCCAAAATTGATGCAGAAGGTAAAGCTGAAGCTATTAAGATTAAAGCAGAAGCTGAAGCAGAAGCAAATAGAAAAATCGCAGAATCTCTTACTCCCGAACTGATTGAAAAACAGAAAATTGATAAATGGAATGGTGAAGTACCAAAAATTCAAGGAAGTAATACTTCTACCATCGTAGATACAAGAGATATGACAGCTGATGAGAATGCTAAATAATAAATAAAACAGTCAAGAGAGCCACATGAGAGCCAGACTAAATCCTAAAAAGAAAGGAGGTCTGGCTCTATTTTTATGGGAAAAATTACAGAAGGTTCGCTTGAATGGTATCGGACAGTCCTAAATCAGATTATCAGTAGCGACATGACAATCTATCAAAATCAAAAAGATTGCCTTGATTTGCTCTTAAATATGAATATTGACCTTCCTTTCGACAAGAACCAAGAAGCAAGGAAAATGGCTATGAAAGTAAGTCAATACTCACATAACATAGCAGAGAAGTGTGCTGCATTAACTGGTAGTGGTGACTTTGATGATATCTACTGGCAGTATTTGTTACTAGAAGCACCACATTTATTTGAAAGTTACTTGCTTTATATGGAAAAAAATAGACCGGACAGCAAGAAATTTTATATTCCACGAAAAAAAACACTGCATGTGGTAGCCAAAGACCTACAAGATTTGGAAGAAAGAAAGATAGAGTTTTACGGTTTATCACTTCCAAGCCGTGTTGGAAAATCCACTATGTGTATTTTCTTTATGTCATGGATAATGGGAAAAAGACCGAATAGTCATAGCGCCATGGGTGGTCATTCTGGAAAACTGGCAAAAGGATTTTACGGAGAACTTCTTAACCTCATTAATACACAGGAATACAACTACAGTGAAATTTTTCCGCAATCGAAACTTCAAAAACAGAGTGCTGATGATTTTGAAATAAACCTGGACAAACCAGACCGATTTGCAACAATGACTTGCCGTGGTATTGAAGGTACTTGGACAGGTGCCGTTGACATTTCTTCCGATGGTTATTTGTACGTGGATGACCTTGTAAGAGATAGGCAACATTCATTAAGCCCTACCCGATTGGAAAATACATATCAAGAATATCTGAACAAGATGGTTGACCGTAAGATTGATGGTGCAAGGGAGCTTATGGTTGGAACTAGATGGAATTTATATGATCCTCTTGGGAAAATTGAGAAGCTAAATCGGGATAATCCAATGTATCGGTTTAGAAAAATTCCAGCTTTGAATGATGAGGGTAAATCGAATTTCGATTATGAGTATGGCGTTGGATTTTCAACAAAATATTATGTCGATATGAAAGCTAGGCTAGATGCTAACGAATGGGAAGCCAAATATCAGCAAAAGCCCTTCTTGCGTGAAGGAATTGTGTTTGCAGCTGACGAATTGAGATATTATAACGGCGTTCTTCCAGAAGGTGGATTTGTTAAAAATGTTTCTGCCTGTGATGTTGCGTGGGGTGGTGGTGATAGCTTATCAATGCCAGTGGGTGCAGAATACGAAAATGGAGATGTATATATTTATGATTGGATTTTCAGCACAGCACCAAAAGAAGGAACATTGCCATTAGTTGTTGGAAGAATCATGGGAAATAATATTCAATCCATTAATTTTGAAGCAAATAATGGTGGAGATATGTATGCCTATTATGTAAACGAACGCTTGAAAGAACATAAATACGCTTGCAGCACGACAAGTACAAAAGCACCTTCAAAACAAGCAAAAAAAGAAAAAATAAATCAATATTCCGGGGATGTTAAGCAAAATTTTATATTTTTGGCTCCGAAATATCAAGATAAACAGTATCAAAAGGCTATGGATGAATTAACGACCTTTGTATATATTGGCGATAATGAGCATGATGACGCCGCAGATGGAGTTACACAGCTTGCAATAACACTTGCTGGAAAAAGATTTGCAGAAGTAAAAGCAACCAAAAATTTTATGTGGGGAAGGAGATAGAATATGATGACTGCAACTCAATATTTACGACAGATTGAAAATTATGATAACAGAATCAAAAACAAGCTTATCGAAGAAGAACAGCTCAGTTCTCTTTCCACAAGTGTATCTGCAATCCCTGTTGGAGAAAAGGTACAAACTTCTGTAAAACGTGATCCGATGGGAGATATGGTTGCAAAGATATTTGATCTGCGAGAAGAGATTTCAAAAATGATATCCGAATTTTTACAAAAAAAACAGGAAATAGTCCGAACCATAGAACAGGTTGAAGACCCGTTGCTATACAACATACTATTTAAGCATTATGTTGAGTACAAATCATTGGTTCGTATTGCAGATGAGATGGGTTATTCAGAGATTCACATTAAAAAAAAGCATTTAAAAGCCATAGCAGAAATAAAAAAGATAAAAGGTTTTGAAAGATGATACCAAAATATACTGAATGATACCTTCAATATGTGTAAAATATAAAGTAGAGCATTGGATTAAAATATCCAGTGCTTTTTATTTTACAGAAAGGATGGTTCGGCTCGTGAGAAATACAATGAATTTTGTAGATTTATGCCGAGGTGAGTTCGGGCGAAAAGTAGCCTACACAGGCGTTGACCGAATCACTCCACAAAATGTAGTAAAAGTAGTATCAGATACAATTGGCATACATAATAGAAACCGAACATTGATTGATTATCTGTATCGGTACATGAAAGGCGATCAGCCGATATTGTATCGAAATAAAATAGTACGTCCAGAAGTTAATAACAGAGTGGTTGAAAATCACGCATTTGAAACTGTAAAATTTAAAGCTGGACAGATTTGTGGAGAGCCAATCCAATATGTATGCAAAAAGAAAAATGCGGATGAAAAAATAAATGAGCAAGTTGACCTTCTGAATGACTATTTGGACGAAGCCAATGCAGATGCAAGAAACATCCAAAGGGCAATATATCAGAGTGCAACAGGAACTTCCTATAAGGCTATTCTGAAAGAAGAGGACTGGACAAAAAACGGAGATTTACCACCGTTTAGAATCTTTATTCCATATCCTGGTGATTGTTACATTGTATACTCACAGAGAAATGGGAAACCAATGCTTTCCGTGCAGATTTTAAAAGATGAAGATGAACAGCAATATTATTTATGTTATTCAAAGAACCAGTTTTTTGAAATCAAGAATGGAAAAGTGACTAACTACGGCATCAACGGTTTTGGAGGGATTCCTATTGTTGAATGTCCAAACAATCATGACAGGCTTTCGGACGTTGAAATTGCAATCACATTATTTGATGCAATTAACAAATACCAGTCTGATAGATTAAATGGCGTTGAACAGTTTGTGCAAGCCTTTATGAAGTTCAAGAACTGCGAGGTAGATGAAAACGAGTTTTTGAAAATGGTAAAACTTGGTGCCATCTCTGTTAAAGATACTGGAAATGGCTGTCAGTCGGATGTTGAACTGATGACCGCTGAATTGAATCAATCAGAGAGCCAGGTTGCAAAGGATGATATCTACAATAATATGCTGATTGTGGAAGCAATGCCAAACCGACAAAGCAATAGCGGAGGAGATACAGGAAATGCTGTATACCTTCGTAATGGATGGGACTTCGCAGAAAGAGATGCAAAATTGGTAGAAGCATTCACCAAGGAAGCTGAAAAGGAATCTGCCAGAATCATTCTGAATATTATTCGCGGCACATCAAATGATGTTAATATCTCAACGCGAGATTTCGATGTAAAGATAACCAGAAACCCGACAGACAATATGCTTGTAAAAGCACAGGCACTTGATTATCTGTTCAAAAATAAAATTCATCCGCTTATTGCACTGATTACTTGCGGTTTATTTAGTGATCCGCAGAAAGTCTACGAAATGAGTTTACCGTATCTGGGAACTATTTACCCGGAACTGGCAGACCCGGAAGCGGAAATGCAGAAAGCACAGCAATTACTTGACGGAAAGTTTCAAAATCCGTCCAAAACAGAACCAATGGCAAATTCTCCATCTAACGAAGAATGAACCAAATTTCGATTATTTAAGGAGTTTTAGAGAAATCTAAGGCTTCTTTTTTAATACCCAAAATCAAATAAATTGCAACAGCCCGTGAGCGTAAATCGGGTACAGACCATGTGCGGAGCGAACCGTGTTGAAAAAGCGTATTGGACTGGAAGAAAGGAGATTTCAATGACAAGAGAACAGGCAAAACAGGCACTTATCGGTATGGGAGTTGCAGAACCTTCCGAGGAACAGGTTTCTAAGCTTCTTGATTCTATTTCTGCTGAAACTAAGAAAGAGAAAGACAAAAATGTTTCTCTGAAGGAAAAAGCTGAAAAAGCAGATTCCCTGGAAAAAGAGTTGGAAGAGTTGAAAAAGCAGAACATGACCGAAGCAGAACGGCTAGAAGCTGAACGCAAGAAAGAAAAGGAAGCAGTGGATAAGGAGTTAGCTGATTTGAAAGCTGCGCTTGCAGAATCCAACAAAAAAGCCCTTACCAGTGAAATTACTTCTATGTTCGCAAATGCAGGACTTTCAACCGAAACATACGCGAGTGCTATTAAAGCATACGCATCTGCACCGTATGAGAAACCAGAAGATGCAATGAAAGAAGTCGAAACTTTTGTTAAGGGAGTTTCCGAAGCAAATAAAATAGCACTTGATACCGCAAAAGCAGCTTGGGAGAAGGAAACATTGGAAAACACTCCGAATCCGGGCGGCGGTAGTGGTAGCAAACAGGAAAAAACTAGTAAAGCGTCTGAGTACGCTAAACAGTATTCAGCACGTATGAACCCAGAAGTAAAACCGGCTGATGATAATGCACCAGCTAATTTCTAAGAAAAGGAGATTTTAAAACATGGCTTTCATGAAAATTAAGCAGTACGAATCTACCCCGAATATTCTTGAATCTGAGGTAGGACTTGTACTCAAAACTTACACAGCAGATCAGACAAATGCAGTTGCAGTTAATGACAGAAAAATTATTAAGGCAGGTTCCGTATACCCAACAAACGCAACCGGCGCAAAAGGTCTTGTGTTTGAAGATGTGGATATGACAGACGATGAGAAGCGTCCAATTTCCGTTATTGTTGCCGGACGTGTCCTAGAAGACCGACTTCCCGCAACTGTTGACACAACTGCAAAAACTGAATTACAGGCACTTGGAATTGTGTTTGTAGAAGAAACCGAAGTTGTATTTTAAGGAGGATAATAAGCAATGGCATACAATGTATTAGAAGCAATCAGCGAGGAAGAAAGACTTAATTTCTCCCAGAATTTCTCTGTTAAAAGACCTGGAATCCTTGATACCATTTTCCCGGATGTAAAAACAGATTACTGGAAGGCTGAATACTACAGACTTATGAGCGGACAGCGGCTTCCGGAAATCGCATTTGTACACGCCCTTGACACCGAAGCGGAAATCGGTTCCAGACCTGGTTTTGAAAAGGTGTTGACCGAGAAACTTCTCATTAAAAGGAAGCTCAATCAGTCCGAGAGCTTACAACAGGCTATCGAGAACGGTGTACCAGATAATGAGGAACTTACAGACTTTGTATTCGATGACGCGACAAACCTTTTTGAGGCCGTCCTTGCCAGAACCAAAGTTATGAAAGGACAGGCACTGTCTACTGGAAAACTTGTTATCAAAGAAAACAAAGTGGACATGACTATTGATTTTGGAGTTCCGTCTGAATTAAAAATTACCATTACAGACTGGTCTAAACCAGATTCTGATATTATGGGTGATATTCAGAAAATGGTTCAGCTTGCAGAAGATGGCGGCTATGTTGTCAATAAGGCAATTACCTCTCTTAAAATGATTAACAACATGAGAAACAACACCGGAATGCAGACCGCAGTTCTTGGCGCAGCAAACAAACGTCTTCTGACGAAACAGGAGCTTGCAAACCTTCTCATGCAGGAGTACGGAATTACAATTGATCGCTGTGACGAAAAATTCCGTTACAGAAGCAAAGGCATTGTTAAAACAGGTAGATATTTCAAAGAAGATGTATTTACCCTGTATGAATCTAACCAGGATGGCTCTTTTGGTACTGGACTTTGGGGCGCAACACCAGAGGAAAAAGAGTACCGTCAGTTCATTCAGCAGCAAAACCGTTCCTTTATTACCATGTCCATGTGGGCTACGCCAGATCCAGTTGCAGTATGGACGAAAGCTTCTGGAATGTTCATCCCGGTTGTACCGAAAGCAAACGGCGGTATCGTGATCGGTACCAAAGCGGGGGAATAACCGGGCATAGTCTCGATGAAAACAGCCAGTCACCATCTGTAGCAAGTGTGAATGATACATCAACACACAAGTATACAGAAAGCGAGTTGTCTAATATGACTGTATCACAGTTAAGACAACTTGCAAGTGATAACGGCTATGCCCTAGCAGCAACTAATAAGGCTGGAATAATATCAGAGATTTTATCTCAGCAAAGGTAGGTGATTAAATGGACGAACAGCTTATAGAGGACTTGACAAATTATCTTGAAGATGATTCAGAAACTGCGAGGATGATTCCTCTTTCGGCAAAGAGGGCTATTCGTTCATTTAAGAAGAAAAGGAATTATCCTTCATCTTACAGTGATGAGAAAATAAATTCCGATATGGAAAACTGCTATGATTGCATATTTGATTTGGCTCTTTTCTTTCTGGTGAAACAGGGAGCTGAATTTCAAGGATCGCATTCCGAATCTTCTGTAAACAGAAATTGGAATTCTGAAGCTGAAATATATGTGAATCATGGTGTTTTTCCATTTATCGGATTCTAAGATGGTGTGTGCGTGATACGTCAATCCTCCCACGTATCGCAGGGGTGCTTCAAATTAGGTGGGTAGAAGCAATATCTTAAAAAATGGGAGTGATGGAAAGGAATAGCGATGGGATGTGAACACGAGTGTATCAACGAACACCGCTTGAAAGAATTGGAAAGTGCCGTCCATGAGATGAAAGAAAAGCATTCCAAAAGGGATGGAGTTTTTTTTGAACGTATCAATGCGCTGGAACAGAAAATTGCTTTATACAACAATGACCTGGGACACATTAAGGATACAGTTGACGAAATGAACGACAATTTAAAATCACTCATGGAAAAGCCAGGAAAGTTACAGGACAAAATAATTGCTTATGTCATAACTGGCATAATTGGTATTGTTTTAGGCTTTGCCCTAAAAGGCATTTTCCCGGTGTAAATATTGATTCCACTACAGGGAGGACAGTGGAATGGATGATTATAAAGACTTTTCAGAAGATGAAAGAATCTTCTATTTGCGTGAAGCTGGATTTGATTCCAGAGAAAAAGAGTTATTCAGATTGCGTGTTTACGAAGAAAAAACACTTGCAGAAGCTTCAGAAATCATGGGCTACAGCACAAGAACAGTAGACCGCATAAACAGAAAATTAAAGAAGAAAATTATGAAAGTCGCCCCGATGTATTGTCGGGGCTTTTCTTTGTATTCATAAAACGTGGCGTATTTATGGCGTTATCGTGGCGTGTTAATCAACCTCTTATTATTGTAAAATATAGTTATAAAAACAAGGGAGGTTTGAGATATGCAGTATGGTAATCCGTATTTTGCGCAACCATTTCAACAAATACAGCCGTATCAAGATAGATTAGCACAATTGCAGAATAGTTATCAGCAGGCAATGCCATACGGACAGGCACAAATTCAACAACCAATGCCACAAGTACCACAAATTCCCATGTTACAAGGGCAGATGGTAGATGGCATTGATACTGTAAAGGCAAAAGACGTAGATATGTCTGGAAACCCTGTTTATTATCCAAAAACAGATGGAACAGAAATATATAGAAAACAATTACAGGCAGATGGAAGAAGTAGAATTTTTGTTTACCGACTTATAAATCCGGAAGAACAACAGCAACCAAAGGCAGAAGAAAAACCGATTGACATAGAAGCTATGTTTAATCAGCTTCGAAACGATGTTTGTTCTGAGATTTCCGAAATAAAGAGTATGTTTCCGACACAAATGTCGGGAACACCGGAACCCAAGCAGAATGGAGGTAAACAGAGATGATGAATCCAATGCAACTTATGCAGATGATACGTGGTGGAGGGAATCCTCAACAAGCCATAATCAATATGATGAAACAACAGTCTGGAAATAATCCTGTAATTGACAATGCAATTAACATGATGGAAAAAGGTGATAATGCAGGAATTGAAAAACTTGCAAGAAATCTTTGCCAAGAAAAAGGGATTAATCCTGATGATATGTTATCGCAGGTTAAGAATCAGTTTGGAATAAAATAAATTCGCTACAATAATTAAAAGAGCCGCGGTCTTTTGATTTTGTATAAATTACAAAAATCAATAAGGAGGTAATCGCTATGATGAATGGTGGATTATCAGCAAGCGATGTCGCTGTATTAAGCGGCTCTAATAACCGTGCAGATGAAGGCTATGGCTTTGGCGGTGGCTGGGCATGGTGGATTATAATATTGCTTATCTTTGGCTGGGGCGGTTTCGGCGGCTTTGGTGGCTGGGGTGGCAATGGTACAAATGGTGCCGGCTTCCAAGGATGGGATACCCGTTCAGATATTAATGAGGAATTCGCCCTTAATGATATTCAAAATGGTATCAGAGGTATTCAGCAGGGTATCTGTGACAGCACATATTCTCTTAACAATACCATGCAGAGTGGCTTTAATGGTATGAATGTCGGAATGCTTCAAGGCTTCAACGGCGTTCAGCAGGCAATCAATGCTGATACTGTAGCCGGTATGCAGAATACCAATGCATTACAGTCTCAGTTAGCAAATTGTTGCTGCGAAACAAGAGAAGCAATCCAGGGCATCAATTATAACCTTGCCACTAACACTTGTGCTCTCCAGAACACAATGAACAACAACACCAGAGATCTTCTGGAAAACCAGAACAGCAACACAAGAGCAATCCTTGACTTTTTGACTAACGATAAGATTGCAACATTACAGGCAGAGAACTCTGATCTGAAACGTGCTGCATCCCAGGATCGCCAGTCTGCATTGCTTACAACAGAGATGTACGCACAGGCTCAGAGATTAATCAATGCAATCAACCCGGCTCCGATTCCTGCATTCCAGGTTCCAGCTCCATATGCATACGCAGGATGTAATACATATGGTAACGGTTGTTGCTAAGTAACTCACCCTTAGAGGTTGACTAAATTCTAAGAGGTGGGTTGCGGCTCACCTCTTATTTTGATTGAGAGGTAGAAATATGAGTTGTAAAAATGTTTGTAAGCTCTGCAACCGTCTTGTAATAAGCCAAGCTGTTGCGTTTACAGGAGGTAATCTTGTAATCACACTCCCAGCAGGCAGTTACAACAATGGAGAGAAATATTGTATTGTTGTTGCACAAAGTATACCAGAAGCCACTACAATTACTGCTCCGGTAATGATTCAGATAGGAACAGGAACAACTTTGTATCCGCTAGAAAATCGTTGCTGTGCACAGATTACGGCTTGTGGAATAAGAACCAGAACGAAGTACGCAACCAGAGTAGCTACAAGTGCAACTGGCGGAATATTCAAGATGTTAGGAAATCCAGCTTGTAGTCCGAACAACAATTTGAAAGCAATTAATGGTACAGCCCCAACGACAGAAGCACCTGTTACGCAGGCTGTTAGAAAGGGGGCACTGTAATGCATAAAGTTGCAATGGAAATGGGAAAATGGGCTATGGAAAAAGCCAAAACACATGGCTTCGACAATCTCAGTGCTCAAGATTGGGATGATTTGAAAGACTGCATGGAAGCAGTAAAATGTGCGATTTGCGCTGATAAAGATTATCGTATTGTGGAAGCTATGGATGAATGCGAACAGGAAGAAAAGTATCTTGGACGCATGGGATATGACCGTTACCGCTATTCAAATGGGCGTTTCGCTCCAAAAGGTAGGGGAACCAGAAAAGGATATAGACCGTATCTGTATATGCAGGATGATGACTGGATGGATGAGTATTTAAACAATCCAGAATTTGAGCGCAATATGTACCGCATGGGATATCATCCAGATCGTAGTGATATGGAAATGGGTGACATGAATCGGAAGAAATCCAGATATGGCGAATCCTATGATAGATACGATGAGAATCGTAGGCACTATCATGATTCCAAAGACACGGAATCCAAAAGAAAAATGGATGATTCCATGAAGGAGTACACATCTGACATTATCCGTAATCTTACTGAGATGTGGTCTGATGCAGATGCAACGCTCAGACAGTCAATGAAAACTGACCTGACCAGACTGGTACAGCAGATGAACTAAAGCAATAAATGAATTAAGTCCTTGTCGCAAATTAATGCGGCAGGGGCTTTTTTCGTAGAAAGGATGGTAATAAACCATGCTACGACAATTCTACATGAATGGAGATTTATGGAGAGTGCAGTTTGTTCCACCACAAGATGATGTTTTAATTGACCGCACAGGAAACAGAACACTTGGAGTATCGGATTATTCCACCCATATTATTTCGATTGCGAACAACCTACATGGAGAACTTCTAAACCGTGTATTTATCCATGAGTTAGGACATTGTGTGATGTTCAGCTATGGTTTACTGCAAGAGCTTCACCATATGGTTAAGAAACGATATTGGGTGGACGCAGAGGAATTTGTATGCAATATTCTGGCAGACTACAGCCATTTCGTAATTGGCACAGCCAGAGATATTTTGGGAAACCAATTTACATATGTAGCCCCTGTTGGAATGGAAAGGATGACTGCATGAGAGTATTAAGATTTATTGTAAATAATCAAAGAATTTATCCAGATCCGAAGTGTGATTTCTCTGGACTGGTAAAGGGCACGACTGGATATCTTAAAGCATTGTTTATCTTTTCTCCAGAGTGGAACGGATGTAAAACAGCTGCTTCATTTTGGAGAATGGAAAAAGAATACCCAGTAATACTGAAAAACAATCAATGTGAAATTCCAACGGAAGCCCTTACTTGGGATTATTTTTCTGTATCTGTCACTGGCGTAAAAGATAACGGAAAATACATTATAACTACTGGTAAAACCAAAGTATCACAGAGGGGGTAGAACATGGCAACAGCACTTGATTTACTTATGAGCACAAAAGAAGATGTTAATTTGCTTTCTGAAGAATCCGATATATGCACAATTGATGCTAAGACAAGGGTTATTTTCGTGCCCTCTACAATCGTAGTTGGTGGAGTGCAATCTGACAAGAATGCAGAACGTATTAAATTTTCATGTCCCAAAATTGTAGGAGATAATCTTGATTTATCCAAATTTTCAGTCAGAATTAACTTTGAAAACGTAAGCAGTGTGGATTTTAATGTTTCTATCAAAGACCAATACATTTGTGATGATGTAGCTGTAGATGGCGAAAATGTAACTTTTTCTTGGTTGATTGGAAGAAATGCAGCAAGGTATATGGGAACGGTACGTTTTATTGTTTGCGCTGTTAAAACGGATTCCGATTCAAATATTAGTGTTGAATGGAATACCACAATAGCGGAAGTACCAGTGCTAGAGGGTATCGAGATTGATCAACCACAGATAGGACAGGAAGAAAAAGATGTTATAAATCAGCTTTTGGAGCTTACTAAAAACACATCTGCGGAAGCTGTTCAAAATGTAAATTCCGCAAAAGAACAAGCTATTAAGGACATCCAGAGTGTATCACAGCCAGACACTACATTGACTATAGAAGGTGGGCTTGCAGAAGCAAAAGCAACGGGAGAAGCTATTGGTTCGCTAAAGGAAGATTTATCATCCCTTTTTTCTGAACAATATATTCCAGTATCAGACAGGACAACAATTAACATTATAAATGGCAATGACGTTTTTTCAAATGTCTCCTTAAAAAGTGGCAATGAATATGTTGTGTTATCCGATTATACAGGAATAATATATCTCTATAATTAAGATAACCCACAGAGCAGATTTTATTTTACTAATGGATATTGTGAATTTACGCCGAATACAAGCAGAACAATGGTTTCTGGTAGTAGCACCTTTACTGCAAAACTAATATTTGTTGATGTGACTAATAACCCAGAGTATAAAGATTTTCTTAAAAAGAATGGTATTGACTATGCCGGTAAATATCATATAGGCTATAATGATTTAGACAAGCTTTTAGAAGGCAATTTTATTCCTCTTAAAAATATATGGGGTTATATTAGTTCAAGTATTGCAGTAAAAAGTGACTCAATTGTCACAAGCAATTTTGACGGAAATAACTTTACTATTAAAATGAATGATAACAATAAAGATGGATTTATTATCTTTTCGGAAATATTCAAAGTCAATCACAAATATGCTATATATTATAATGTAAAAGCAAATTCAAATTATAGCTTTGCGCTAAAACTTTATGACAGTGGTTGGGTTCAAACTATAATCTATACACATCAAACTGCAAATGTTACTGCAACGGACACAACGTTTGTTACAGTAAATGCAAATGGTCAATTTTCAATCGATTTAACTAGCGAAAACAATGGAACTGAATTTACCGGCACATTAAAGATTTATGACATTACAGGACTTGATGATGTTGTTGAAACTTTTAATTATGAAAATCTTAAAGACAATACAGTTGAACTCAAAGTAAACCGTTCACAACAAATTGCATCTGACAATCACTTGAATGGGAAAAAAGTAGTTTTTTATGGTGATAGTATCACAGCACAGAATAAATATCCTGTTATTGTCAAAGAATATTATGGCTTAAACGCTATTAATATGGGTGTTGGTGGTTCTACTATTTTTTACAGAACCAATTCTGATATGTCATCTGATACTCGTATAAACAATATTCCAAGTGATGCTGACATTGTAATGATTATGGGCGGAACGAATGATTGGGGAAAGACACAAATCGAAGACGAATTAACTTATTCTAACGGATTTGACCGAACTAAATTTAAAGGTGCTATAGCTTATATTGTACAACATATACAAGCACAGTGTCCTAATGCAAAAATCATTTGGTGTACTACTATTGGAGGGCAAAACGAAACAAGGGCAACTAGTAGTCCTACTATTCAGTATTTGCCACAAAAAGATATGTTCGGTCAGAGTGGCTATACTTTTAGAAATGCCGAAATTGAAGTATGTAATATATTAGGAATCGAAGTATGCGACACATGGTCTTGTGGTATTAATGGAAATAATGCTTATATCATGATAGGAGATACTGTACACCCGACAGATGCGGGCGCGAAGTTAATTGCAAATTATATTATTGGGTACTTGAAATCTGTAATAATCTAAAGAGGGCTTTAGCGAATTAAGTAAAAAAAGTGGAGCACAGATATTTTAGTTAAGCAACCAAATTTAAGAAAGAGAGGAAATATGAGAGGATTAGTCCGTCAAAAGCAAAAAGTATATTGGTCACGAATTACTGAAAAAACACAAGGATTAGACCGTATTAAAGTTTATGAGAAACCAGTTCTATACTCTTTTTCTGTATCATCTACAGCCGGAACACCAGAAGAAATTGCAGCCGGAATAGTGCCAGATTATGATAGGTATATTACAAGCTTTAATCGAAATTTTCATCCACAGGAAGCGGACATATTTTGGATAGATAGAATTCCACAAATAAGCGAGGATGGAAGCCTTATTTTGGACGAAGATGGAGAACCTACAGTATTGCCAGATTACACGCTAAAGAAGATTTTAGACACACAAAAAGGCAATATTGCCAGATATGGAATTTCTAAGAGAGGGAATGAAGATGGGTAAGACAATAAAATGCGACTTATCCACGAAATCAATCCAGAATGCCATCAACAAATTAAAAGCTTACCAAAATGAGCTACAGAGGAAAAATGAGATTTTTGTAAAACGATTGGCTGAAATCGGGTTGGATGTTATTCAAACGACCATGGAGTCAATCCCGGATGAAGAAAAAGGTTCTTACTATACAGAAATCATCAACGATCAAAACGGAAATATAGTCGGTGCTTCTGTTAGACTATCTGGTGAAAAAGTGTTGTTCATTGAATTTTCAGCAGGAATAACATACGGTACAAATGATTATCCTTTATCTAGCGGAAGTTCTTACGGAATGGGAACGTATCCTTCCAAAAAAGAAAAATCAGACTGGGACAATCCAAACGGCTGGTGGTACACAGATGAAAGCGGACGGCCGCACCATTCATATGGAAATAGAGCGTATATGCCTATGTATCACGCAGAACAGGCCATTATTATTGCTGTCCGTAAAATTGCTAAAGAAGTGTTCTCTTCTTAAAGAAGATACTATAATATACTGAATGATACTAAACAATTATGTTATCATTACAGTGTTAAATTGTAGCATAAAATGCAATGCGTTCACTATGAAGGTGGGCGCATTTTTTATTGTGAGGTGACAGATATGCCGGACACAATAGAATCCCCTGTACTGGAAGTTTTTTCAAAATGGGGAGCGGCTGTTTCTAAGATTACCGGCGCAGACAATTATTCCATGGACGGAAGCGAAACAAATGCTTCTGGCAAAAAGGCATATGCACAGCTTTATATGCTTGGAAATCCAATTACGAGAGGTGACCTTGAAGGGGATGAGTGCGCAACAATGCCATCATTTCAAGTAAATTGCTTCACATCTGGGAGCAAAGCATTAACCAGATTGTATGAATTGGATGAGATAAGTCACATAACTATGGTGAGAATGGGATTCCGCCGCACATACGGACCGGAACCTATGTTTTTTGGTGACAGTGGAATCAAAAAGCTTGTAAGCCGATACAGCCGAATATATACAGGAACTTTATTAGATTAGGAGCAGAAATGCTTCTATTTTTTTATTCAAAAATATGAAAGGAGAATGTCGAATGAAAGCAGACAAATTACTTTGGCTGAAAGCAGCAGGAATTAGAGCCGTAAAAACAGTCGCACAAACAGCAATAGCAACCATTGGAACCGCAACTGTAATCGGCAGTGTCGACTGGAAAATGGTTTTATCCGCATCTTTACTTTCCGGCTTTTTATCACTGCTTACATCTGTAGCAGGATTACCAGAACTGAAAACAGACAAAGAAGAGTAGAAAGGCGGTGATCCGCTATCTCCCGGCACAGGGTTACGTGCATAAAACTTGAATTAAAGAAAGGAGCCTATCAAAATGGCAGATTTAACAACACTTGGCGTAACTTTTCATTACGGTGTTGAAACCGCTAAAGGAACAAAGCCAACTGCATTCACATGGTTAAAAAGATGTAGTTCCATCGGTGGAATTTCTCTTGACACAGAGCAGATTGACGTATCCGCACTCGAAGACTTCATTACACAGTATGCGTCCGGTAGACAGGATACTGGTGGTACTTGGGATGTAACCTTCAATCTTAACGCTGATGTTATCACGGCACTAAAGAAGCTTATGACTGATGCGGCAACAGGAAAGTCAAAAGGATTTAGAGTTTGGTTTGAAGTTGTATTTCCAGACCTCGCTGATGCATTCTTTGTTATCGCAGACCCTGGAAAAAATATTCCATTGTCTGATATTGGACAGAATGAAGCAGCAACAATTCCGCTGTCCCTCATTATTCAAGAGTATAAAGGCCTTGATACAAAAGTTGTTTCTGACGAACTTACGCAGGCTTTAGATACCGCAAAAGCAGTAGCAGATTCCACAGGTGCAATGACACTTAACTAAAAAACATGTCGGGAGGATTATAAAATGGTAACTTTTAATGTACACGGAAAAGAGTATAAGGTTGTATTTGGATATGGACTTCTTACAAAAACAGATGTGCTGGACAAGGTACAGGGAATTACAGACGGAAAAGAGAGAAGCCTTCAGAAGATGATTTCTCTTCTTCCGGAACTGCTTCTTGCCGGACTTCAAAAGAAGCACAAGGATGAGTTTGGGTATGAAAGTGATTCTGAAAAAAAAGCTGTTCTTGATAAAGTCTGTGACCTTTTGGATGATTACGAAGATGAAGGAACCGAGGAAAATCCTAAAAGCGGATTTGATTTATACCAACTTCTTGATAAAGAATTGGAGAAAAATGGTTTTTTATCCGGTCTGCTGAATGCAGTAGCAGAAGCACAGGCAGTGGAGAAGAACGCAACGAAGATTTCACAGGATCACAAAAAGAAAAATTAACATTTCGAGAAGTTGTTTACCAAGAGATTCTTCCTTTATACCTCTCTATTGGCGTATCTAAAGAAGAATTTATGGATTCTACACCAGCTGAATTAAAACCTTATCTCGAAGCTGAAAAGATACGTCAAAAGAGAAGAGACGCTGAGCTTTGGCGAGCGGGCATTTATGAAACATCAGCCACATTCACAGCTGTTGCAAATGCTTTAATGGGAAAAAAATCCAAAGCAGAGTATTTGAAGAAACCTTTGCTCGAATCAGCAGAGGAAGAAAAGCGTAAACAGGAAGGTATACTTTCCGAAGAAGAAAAGAAAAAACAGAGAAACGCACTTTTGGCAAGCTTGCAACTCATGCAGGCGAACTTTGAGCTTAACCATGAAAAGGGCAGGCAGGATTAACACTCTTGTCTGCCCTTTATTTTTTTGTAAAAAAGGAGGGACAAATAAAATGGCTGACAATACCATTGATACCCTTGATATACAAATTAGCAGTAGTACAGAAAAAGCAGTACGTGCGCTGACTAATCTTTCAAATAAACTCACAGAAGTTAATTCCGCATTAAGCGGAGTTAATACAAACGGATTACGTAGTTGTGTAAGGGAACTTGGAAAGCTAAAAGAACTTGATATAGGGAAAATGACAAGCATTGCTGATGGAATTGGAAAATTCTCAAATTCCATAAAGACAATGGGTGGAGTAGATTATAAAGGTTCTGGTCTGAATGCAGTTATCAACTCAATCAACAGGCTTAGCCAGGTTGATGTTAGTGGATTTGATTCTGGAAAACTTGGAGAAATAATCCATAAATTAAGCAATTTGGCAGAGATTCCAGATGTATCTTCCGGTGTTAATCGTTTTGTTAATTCAATGGCTAGATTAGCCAATTCCGGTGAATATATTGCGAATGTATCCGCTGAATTGCCTACATTGGGAAGTAGCTTGAAATTTATCACAGAAAGCTTTATTGGTGTTGATGGAATTTCAGATTCCGTAAATAGGTTTGTTCAGTCAATTGCACAATTGGCAAGCGCCGGCGGTAAAATTTCTCAATCTTCTGGACAGCTTGGAACACTAGCAAATGAAGTATTGTCATTCTTTAATGTAATGAAAACCGCACCAAAAATCAGCGAAAACACAGTAAGAATGACAGAAGCTTTGGCACAGTTAGCTAATGCAAGTGGAAAAATAAATAAAACCACAAATTCTCTTTCGAATTCATTTTCGAGATTATCAAATTCCACAAATGGACTTGGAAATGCTGGAAGAAGGTTATCCTCCATAATTGGAGCTGCAAGTTCTGCTTTAACTGGATTTGGAAATAATGCAAATGCAACTTCAAAAAAAGTTGGTTCATTAACTTCACAACTTGCCGGATTATATGCGAAATTCTTCACGGTGACAAGAGGAATTAAAGCACTTTGGAATTCTGTAAATTCTGCATCAGATTATGTTGAAACACTTAATTATTTTAATTCTGCGTTCGATCAAGTTACTGATGGATTAGATGTCAGCAAATGGCAGAATGCAGGAGTAAAATCCGCAGAGGAATATGTCGGTTCCTTTGAAAAGCGTGCAAAAGAGCTGACAAAAAAAATGACCGGATTTGAAGTATCAGATGCAGGTGATCTGACTAGAACAAAAGGCGTGAGCCTTGGACTTGATCCAAAACAAACGATGAACTATCAAGCTACTTATGCACAGATGGCGTCATCAATGGGGGCAACAGCAGATGCATCAACTAAGGTTTCACAAGTTTTAACAGAAATTGGAGCTGACCTTGCATCTGTAAAAAATCTTGAGTTCGATGATGTTTGGAACGATATGGCATCCGGCATAACCGGAATGAGCAGGGCGCTTGATAAATACGGCATTAATATCCGTGTGGCAAATTTACAACAGGAACTTTATAATCTTGGAATTGACGCTACTGTATCAAGTTTAAGTCAATCGGACAAGGCTATTCTGAGAACTATAACAATCTTGAATAGTTCAAAGTATGCATGGGGTGACCTGGCTAATACGATAAATCAGCCGGCAAACCAACTTAGATTACTACAATCTAACTTTTCCGCACTTTCAAGGACAATAGGTTCATTATTCATTCCGATTATCTCAAAGGTTCTTCCATATATAAACGCCTTTGTTATTGCAATTCAGAGAGCTTTTTCGTGGGTTGGAAGACTTTTGGGTATCAAAATGTCCGATTATGTTGCTTCCACAGGAAGTGCCGCAGTTGATATGGGAAGTATTGCAGATAGTACAGAAGATGCAGCTTCCGGGCTTGACAAAACAAATGACAATGCGAAGAAATTACAAAAAACTCTTTCTGTGCTTTCATTTGATGAATTAAATCAATTAAATGATGCAAAAGTTAGCAATTCTTCCGGCTCTTCCGGAAGTGGAGGCGGTGCGAGTGCACACCTTCCAGAACTGGATGCTGCATTAGATAAAGCCCTGTCAGAGTATCAAGCTGCATGGGATAAAGCTTTTGAAGAAATGAATAATAAGGCAAATGATACCGCTGATCAGATTGTAGCTGTATTTAAAAAAATTCGTAAAGCGGCTAAACCAACAACTGCATCAATCAAGAAACTTTATGATGAAGGTCTTAGCAAGCTTGGAAACTTCTCTATTACAGCTCTGAAAGATTTGTGGAATAATTATCTGAAACCAATTGGATTATGGATGTTATCTGACAATTCCGGGCTTCCTCGATTCTTTAATATTACGAATGATTTACTAAATAAAATCAATTGGGGTAAACTGAATAGCTCGCTTTCCGGTTTCTTTACAATGCTTCAAAAGCCAACAAAATTTGTTTGGACTGGTCTTATGGATTTCTATGAGAAATTCTTAGTGCCGGTAGGTACATGGACAATGAATAGTGCAATCCCGGAACTTGTTGACGCATTAACAAATTTCGGAAACAACATTCACTGGGACGAACTTAATTCGGCATTGAAAAACTTCTGGGATGCACTTGCGCCATTTGCACAAAATGTTGGACAGGGAATTGTTGACTTCTTCAAAGATTTGCTCGATGTTGGAGAAAATTTCATCAATACAACGCTTCCTGGAGGCTTGAACTCAATTGCCGATGCAATAAAGAATATCAGCCCGGAAACTGCACAGGCAATTGGAAAAGGACTTGGACAAATCTCCATTGCAATCCTTGGATTCAAAGGATTAACCTTTATTGGTGGAATCATCGGAAAAGACAGCCCATTAGGAAAAGGACTTGCTTTATTGGCAAAACATCCTTATGCGTCAATGGCACTTGGCATCGGTGGAATTGTACTTGCGCTTGATAATTTCGGAGTTATTGATGTTGACTGGGAGTGGATTTGGAGTAGTGTTGACAGGGTTAAATCAGCTCTTCAGAGCTTTATAGATAATGTTGATTGGGAAGCTCTCGGCACGGCTCTTGGGAATCTCTGGGATGCGTTTCAGCCTTTCGCAGAGGGATTTGCAGATGCGCTAATCACTGGGCTTGAAGGAGTAATTAATATCGGAGCGGACTTAATCAACGGTATCGCAAATGCTATTAATTGGCTTTCCGAGAAGTTAAGCGGAGTTGATCCAGAATTTATAAAACAAGTCGGTGCTGCATTCGGAACATTGTTTGCGATCAAAATAGCCAAGGATATTGCTACAAAAATCTTTTCCTTTGCAAGTGGAATCGGTTCATTAGCTTCAAAACTTTTAAATTTCCCACTTGATACCGCATCTTCTCTTCCTACTATCATCGGTGATATTGGTGGAGCAGCGGAAACAGCTTCAACAGGCGGACTTAAAACGTTTTCTTCAACACTTGGTGCTATATTTGGAACCGCTGGGATTGTATTTGTTGCAACGGCATTATCTGTTAAACTTGCTAAAGGAATTGCAAGTATTACAGAAGCTGCGCAAGGTGGAAATGGTATTCTCACACAAACAGGTGGTTATCTCCATGATTATACAGGCGAGATGGAAAGCGCGCATAAAATAACACAAGACCAAGCAGAAGAGCTCTGGAAGTTAATTGAAGCAGATGAAAGTGCTGGAAAATCAAATTCTGAAATGTACGATAGTTTCATTCAGAAACTTGGAGAATTTGGCGTATCAACCGAAGATGCAAGAAAAATTCTCGAAAAATACGGCGCACAGGCGGGTGTATCAACTGGATTTTTGGAAGATATGACTGATAAATCTGTAGCCCTTGGAGATGGTGTATCTGAATCAGCTGGAAAATTTGACACAACCAAAATCAGTATATCTGATTTGAAAGACGAACTTTATCTTTTAAGTCTTAGTTCCGAGCAATTTGGTGGAGACTACTTAACTGCTAAAGATGCTCTTGATAGTGCAATATCTGGAAGAACATATGCTAATACAGAAGAAGCACTAGACGCAGTTTATACGTCATTAAAAAATGCTGGCGTTCCGTTAGATGAATTAGATGAAAAACTCAGAAAAGATTTTCCAGATGCAGTTGTTACAATGGAAACAAGTGCAAAGAATTCTTTCGATGGAATGAATACATCTGTGAAAACAGCAGTGGGAGGTATTACTACCGCTGTTGCAAATGCTTCTAGCTCCGTATCATCCAAGACAAAAACTGGCTTTGGTCTCGCCAATACTGCAGTAAGCACGGCAATGACTGGAATGAAAAAAAGCACAGAAAGCACAATGCCTTCCATTTGGTCGAAGATAAAGAACACGAATGATGATGTTGAAACCAACTCTAAAACAAACTGGGGAAATTCCGCAAGTGCTGTATCGACAGCCCTCGGAACCATGGACACCGATACCAAAGATGTAATGGGAAAGGTTATGACAACCATTCAAAGCTATTGGTCTTCCGTTCTGATCAATACAAACCAGATTTGGGAAAAGGCTTCTGGCAAAGTTGACACGGAAACTGGAAAAATGCTTACTTATGCCGAAAATAATATGTCGTCTGTTGCAAGAGTTTTTTCTTCAATCAGAAAAACTATTAATGGAAATTTTTCGGGACTCTATTCTGTTGGGCTAAATGCGATGAATGATTTTAAACGTGGAATAGAATCTGTTGATATAAAAACGCCACATCTGCAAATGAATTATACTAACTGGCAAGAGGGTAATACTCACAAATGGAGATGGAATTCAAATGTGGAATGGTACGCCAAAGGTGGTCTTTTCAATGGCGCACAGGTAATTGGTATCGGTGAAGCCGGTTCCGAAGCCGTTCTTCCGCTGGAAAATCCGCGAACCATGAAGAAGATTGCAGACAGCATTGTTTCCAGTTCAGACGGAAGCATGGGACTCACAAAAGAAGAAATGACAAAAGCAGTAGCACAGGGCGTTGCAATGGCAATGAGTATGAACGGTGGAAACAAGAATCCGCAGTACATTATGAACAGTATTATTCTGGACGGAAGCGAGATTGCGAAAGCAGTAACAAAAGCCCAAAATGATACGGATAGCCGTTTCAAACCATCCCCGGCATATTGATTTTTGGCTGATTGTGTGGTATAATTTCTTCAATGAAGAAGTACACACGGTCTTGATTTTTGAGCCGCTAAGAAGAAACTAATATTTCTCAATCGTGAGGAATTTTTATCTTACTTGGCGGCTCTTTTTATTTTATCCATTAATATAAGGAGGAATGGAGAATGGAAAATGAAGTTTTGATAACAAGTGAACAGACACCTATTGAGATTGCACTTGGGATTGACGAAGAAGGCATGACTACTGCAAGAAAACTATATTCATTTTTAGGACTTGCAC